>Ga0182015_10000066_pt1 | contig 133796 bp, 127 predicted proteins | sample 712P3MmetaG_FD_120478 | JGI IMG/M metagenome (GOLD analysis project Ga0182015, IMG submission 120478) | Permafrost microbial communities from Stordalen Mire, Sweden - 712P3M metaG | ecosystem: Environmental > Terrestrial > Soil > Wetlands > Permafrost | place: Sweden: Stordalen | collected...
CATTGCTGGGGGAAAGTGGGAGTCGGCACGTCATTTAGATGTAAACGACGTGCCTGGGTCCACACGTTTGGAGCTTACCGATCTCAGAGATATCGGCACGGAGGGTTTAGGTACCGAGAAACAGACGGGTATTTAGCAAGGCCGACCGCGGATGCGCTTTACTCGGGAAGCTTATGTCACTGTTGAAGGAGGGAAAGTCGGTGACAGGGCAGCGTTCTAACCAACTGAACTACGTCCCCACTCGCCAAATCAACAATACGCACAATCGCTGGTGTTTGGCGGTTGGCATATTTCGCACGATTGCCCGTGATGGGTGCATTCGGCTACTCCATGATCCGAACCGGCCCAGAACTCACGGGAGCGCTTTCGCAAATTCATCGTAACAGCTTCCCACAAAACGGGGAAGGCCACTCAACTATGAGGCGATTAGTCTTCTACTTCGGGTTGGCGTTCCAGCGCGGCGTTTCAATTTAGGCGGTACTTGCCTCTCTCAATCATTGTTTGGGCAACTTGTTGACGAAGTTCTATGGTGTTGAAGGGTTCATGCTTTGCCAGCCGACGCAGAATTGCAAGCTGCGTTCGCAGCATGTCTCCTTCCGCAACTGCGGAGATAATTTTTCGCGCGCAAGCCTCAATCTTCTCCATGGCGTGGGTGACATAAATGGAGGTCATCGCGATTGGTAATGCCGCGGCGGTTCCCGTCATCGAAGCAGTCTTCTGCGCGCGAAGGACTGCCGATTCCATCGCATAGGTTTCGATAACCATGTCCGCGATGGCGCCCATGATCTCCTGCTGATCTTGGATTGCCTGCATGTATTTCTGGCTGGCAGCGCCGGCTGCGAACAAGGTCAGCTTTTTTGCGGATGACACAAGCTTGCGTTGTTCGGGGAGCGACCCTTCAAGTTCTTCACTGGAAGATGGGCCGGACAAAACTTCATCCATCAACTTTTTTATTGCGGGCATGAGGGGCAATTGGCCGGACGTGGCGCGCTTCAGCAGAAATCCGGTAATGATGAGGCGGTTGATTTCGTTCGTCCCCTCGAAAATGCGATTGATGCGGGCATCGCGATAGGCGCGTTCGGCGGGATATTCTTCGACGAAACCATAGCCGCCATAAATCTGCACGGTTTCGTCGACGACGTAGTCGATCATCTCCGATCCCCAGACTTTTATGATCGAACATTCGACGGCGTATTCTTCGATGGCTTTGCGGATTTGTTTCGCCGAGTCGGCGCTGGACTTGTCTACTTCGCCAAGAGCCTCATCCATCATTCCCACGGTTCGATAGACCAGCGATTCGCCGACGAAGATGAGGCTGGCCATGTTGGCGATCTTCTCGCGGACTAATCCGAAGTCGGCTATCGTCTTGCCGAAGGCCTTGCGCTGCTTCGCGTATCCGATGGCATTTTCCAGGGAAACGCGCGCGCCGCCGATACACATAGCGCCGAGCTTGAAGCGCCCCACATTGAGAATGTTGAAGGCGATGACGTGGGCTTTGCCGATTTCGCCGAGAACATTTTCCGCCGGAACCTTGCAATCATTAAGGATCACCGGGCAAGTGGAGGATCCGCGAATGCCCATCTTATGTTCTTCGGCGCCGATGGAAATTCCGGGAAAGGTTTTTTCGACGAGAAACGCCGTAAACTTTTCGCCATCGATCTTCGCAAAGACCGTGAACAGATCGGCGAATCCGGCGTTCGTTATCCACATTTTCTCGCCATTCAGCACATAATGCTTGCCGTCGCTCGAAAGCTCGGCGCGAGCGCGGCAATTCAGCGCATCTGAGCCGGAAGACGCTTCCGAAAGCGCATAGGCGCCGATAATTTCTCCCGCGGCCAGGCGCGGAAGGTATTTGTGTTTCTGCTCTTCGCTGCCGAAATATACGATCGGCAGCGTGCCGATTCCGGTGTGGCCTCCCCAAGTCGTGGCGAAGCCCGCGTATTTGGCGATGTGGTCAGCGATGACGCATGCCGTCACCTTATCCATTTCCATGCCGCCGTAGGCTTCGGGAATTTCGGCAGAACTTAGTCCCAGGTCCCCAGCTTTTCTAAGCAGGTCGCGGCTGATGGAAAAATCTTTGCGCTCCATCTTTTCGATTTGGGGGACAATTTCGTTTACCGCAAAGTCTTCGGCCGTCTGAGCGATGAGTTGATGTTGTTCGGTGAAGTCTTCGGGAGTAAAAACTTCGGAAGGATTGCGGTCTTCAAGAAGAAAGCTGCCGCCGGTTATGGACAAGTAAGCCCCTTCAAAGTTTATAAGTAGTCAGGTGTTTTTGCCACTTGGGCGTATTTGAGGCGCTTACATTCGTAACGATACGCGCCAGATCCTTCGCAAGCTCAGGATGACGTCAAAATCTCTTGCGCCGCGCTTAATCGTACTTTTCGTACAGGATGGATTTACGATCCCAGCCCAGGCTCTTTAGCAGGTCACGATTTGCTTTGACCATTTTGTCTAATCCGCAAACGTAGGCGTGCATATCGCTGCGGTCTGAGGCGATAGATGCCAAATGGTCTTGAACGTATCCCCGCAGTCCTTGCCATTCAGCCGAACCTCGGCTTAACGTCGGAAGATAATGAAAGTTTTCATGCTGTGATGCCAACTTCAGAAACTCGTCGTGGTAGTAAATATCGTTTTCGGTGCGATTTCCGAAAATCAGCCAGATCTGCTTGTCCTGATGCCGAGAAACATCGGCCAACAGCCAGTGCAGCATGGATCGGAATGGAGCAATCCCCGTGCCGGTGGCAATGAATATCGTGTCGCGCATGGGAGGCCGCAGGATGAAGTCGCCGAACGGTCCCTGACATTGAATTTCATCGCCGCCCGCCATGTCACAAAGAAAGTTGGACATGAAACCATCCTGCACGCGATTCAGACAAAGCGCGAAGCGATTATCTTCCCCCGGAGCCGACGCGATGGAATAGGCTCTGGTGATTTCTTCCTGATCCGGTTTGGCAGCAGTAAGCGACAACCATTGACCGGCAACGAATCCGAACCGGCGGGCAGGGGCCACCTCGAATTCAAGATGTTTGGTATAAGCCGATAACGATTCCGCTCGAATCAAGCGCGCCGTCAACTTCTGAAAAGCGCTCATATGCGGGATTAGATTATCGTGGCGGCGCGGCGACTCATCAGCAAATCACGGCTAGCGGCAGAATATAAGGGGCGAACTACGCTATTTTGCGGATTTTGGCCGCGACTCCGGCGGCACCAGGCCATTGACGCGATAGTAGGCGACCAATAGACCATAATGTTCGCCCGAATGTTCCGTGACTTCCGCCCACGGTTCGACGGTTTTAGTGAATGAAGCATCCGGCAAAGCTTTTAACGTGGCATCGGCATCCGCAATCGATTTCTCCATGACAGCGACGATTTCAGCTTTCGTCTTGTAGTTTTTAGGGTCGAGATCGGTCCAATCCACCTTTTCGCCGCGGCCCGCTTTGGCGGCGTAGAAGTTGCCTCCGGCTATGTGCACGATAAGTTCTCCGAAAGTTCGCATCTCAGGCCGGAGCTTGAAATCGTATTTGTCTTCCGGGAAATCTTTTGCCATGGCGAGCACTTTGCGATTAATCGATTCGAAGTTGCCGCGAGTGGATTCGGCAGGTGTGGGGGTTTGGGTGAAAGCCTGTAGTGACAATAATCCGAGAAACGAAAGCAGCAGCGACAATTTTCTTTCAGTGTTCATGTGCCCTCCGATTGTTAGACGAAACGCTACCAATAGTTTTCCGGTGATACAACTTGGTTAGCCGACGTACTTCCGCGGAACCCTTTTTGAGATGCTGCAAAGAATTTCGTAAGGGGTGGTATTGGCCAACCGGGCGTGCTCCATCGCATCCACGCTTAGGCCGTCGCTGGTCCCCAGCAGGACAACTTCATCCCCAACAGCGGCACCCGAAACCGAGGTTACATCGGCCAGTGTCAAATCCATCGAAATGCGTCCGACGATTGGAGCATATTGACTGCGGACGATAACACGTCCCCGGGAAGAGAGCTGACGATTTAATCCATCCGCGTATCCGACCGGCAAAACAGCGATGGTGGCGGACGATTTTGTGACGTAGGTTCCGCCATATCCGAGTGCTTGATTGGGCGGAACTTTGCGGAGTGAAAGAATGCAGGTTTTCCAATTCAAGATTGAATGAACCGGGAGACTTGGTACATCGCTATTAGTCGGGATTGAATTGCGCTCGAATGGCAAGTGATATCCGTAGAGGGCGATGCCGGGACGAACCATGTTGTACCAGGCGTCGGCGCGTGCAATCACTGCGCCGCTGTTGGCTGCATGCACAAGTGGCGGATTAAGCCCCGCATCCTTCAGTAAGCGGCACGCTTGCGCGAAACATTGCAACTGATTTCGCACCGAGCCCGCATCCAGTATTTCCGAAGACGCGAGATGAGTGGAAACGCCTTCCAGCGCAAGATTCGACGAGTCCTTCAACGCATCCAGCACGCTTTTCAGGTCTTCCATCGCGGTGCCCAGGCGACCCATGCCGGTGTCGACTTTCAAGTGCACCGGGAAGCCGGGGGCGTGTTTGGCGGCGCGATTCAAAGACTTGATGTGGTCCGCTTCCCAGACGGTAGGAGTCAAGCGAAGTCGTACGATTTCCGCTTCTTCACCTTCCCAAAAGCCGGTCATCAGTAAAATACGCGCCAGAACACCGCCCTCCCGAAGCGGTATCGCTTCGTCCAGCGAAGTTACGCCGAGCCAGGTTGCACCGTCCTCCTCAAGGGCGAGCGAGCATTCGACCGCACCGTGACCGTAAGCGTCCGCCTTAACCACGGCGCAGATGGTCACCTGGTTTCCGAGATGGCGTTGAATGGTCCGGTAATTCTCGCGCAGCTTAGGCAGCGAAATTTCCGCCCAGGTGGGACGGGTCGCGATACGTTTTTCCGCCGGCGTGGCGAGGCTGCTCACAGTGCTGTGATTATATGGCGGAAGGAAGTACGGCGCGGATTAACGGCAGTGCAGGACTTGATTCGTTGAGGATTAATGCTCGCGTTGTTTGAGCCACTCCAGAAACATCTGCTCGAGCGGCCGGTCATACGTAAGCAACATGTGGCGGACGGTGTGTCCGCTCACGAAGTGGCATACTTCCTCGGCCAGATTCTTGGCATGGTCTCCGCAGCGCTCGAGCGATTGCGTCATGAAAATAACTTGCAGACTGGCCTGGAGGTGCAGGTTTTCCGGATTCTCGACGTGGCGCATGAAAATCAAATTTCGCAAGCGGTCCATTTCCCCGTCCGCTCGCAACACTTCGATAGCTTTCTTAACATCGCGATTTGAAAATGATGTGCCAACATCCGCCAGCATTTTCTCGAGAATCGTAGCCATGTTCGTGAGGTCGTGACGGTCTCGCGAATCGAGCCGGTCTCCGGCACACTGCGCACTGCTGGCAAAGCTGAGCAGCAAATCACCGATGCGCTCCAGTCCGATCATGATTTTCATGCAGGCTAATAATTCGCGGGCTTCGGTGTCGTTAACCTTGGTGATAGCGAGGGTCACACCCGCGTCGACCTCCATGTCCATCTTGTCAAGTATTCGCTCGCGCTCGCGGATGGTGCTCAACAAAGGCGACGATCCCGTAGCGATGCCCTCGGCAGCCGCGCCAGCCGCTTCTTTGGCTACATCACAAGCTTCAACCGTGCTTTTGACCAGGTGAGCGTAAGACAATGCTGGTTCCGGATTCTTAATGCTGGTTGCAGCCATCCTCTCGCCTTTCCAAGTTTCAGCAAACACGACTACCAACGCTTCTCTTCGAGACTATGCCACAGCAGGAAGCATAGGTGGTTTTTTCCACAAGTTTGTTAAAAGAAGGTTAAATCAAAGAGAAGGATCGACATGCGGCTGGCAGGAACGACTAAATTGCGGATAGGCCCGCTTTGTCATCGCGACAACCGTGGACACTGCCGGTGAGTGAATCAAACATTCATGGGGTTGCGGTCTCCTACTGCGAGGGCGGAGCGCCCACGATGACCGTGATCTTGCCGCTGTTGGCGGCTCTGCGAATGCGGCGTGGATTTAATTGCCCGATCTGGGTATTCTTTTTCGTATTCTCGGATGATTTTGTCGTAGGCTGATCTTCCTGCTTCATCGTATCCCTCCAAAAAACGCTAGACCTGCTTAACAAACTTCAAAGACGCCGAGTTCATGCAATAGCGCAAATACGTAGGCTTGGGTCCGTCATTAAAAACGTGTCCCAGATGGGCGTCACATTCCGTACAGGAAATCGCGTCCCGGGTCATTCCCAGGCTTATATCCGCCGATGTGCGGATATTTTCTTTCGCAATGGGAGCCCAGAAACTCGGCCATCCGGTACCTGAATCATATTTGGTGTCGGAGCTATACAGCGCATTATCGCAGCAGATGCAACGATAGAGGCCTTTGTCATGGATGGCATATTGCCCGCTGAAGGCTCTTTCGGTTCCGGCCTGGCGAGCGACCTCGAACTGCAATGGATTGAGTTGCTGCTTCCACTCGGCATCAGTCTTCCGAACCTTTTTGACATGGGCGGGACCAAGATTTTGTCCCGAGTCACTGAATTGGATAACCGTCACCGCGTCTTTTTCGTCCGCGGACTTGGGCTTTGCGAGCATCGAAGCCGGCCGGCTCAACCATGCCAATAGAGTTGCCCCGAACGCAGCACTTGCGGAATTAGTTATAAAACTTCTGCGATTCATAAATCTCCTATCTATTCTATAAACATTACCCAAACGTGAAAGCGAAGGCTTGCACGCCGGGATCCAGAAATTCAATTTCAAACGTTCGATCTTCCACCGATCCCTTTTGTCTTATGAGTTGGTACAAACGGTGGCCTTGCACAGTTCCGCTGCCGTCCGGGGCTGTGTCGCTTCCGTGGTCCTCGCCCGGAGCAGTTCCGTCCAGCTTCACAATGAACCGTACCGGCTTTCCCTCTTTTGTCGTGCCCAGCACCAAGTGCAGATCGCGGGCGTGAAAGCGGAACACGATTTTCCCCGGCACTTTCTCCAGCACAGCGCTTTCGGGGCCGACGTTCCATGACCCTCCGAGGGCCCACTGATTAAGCGATAGTCTGGGAGCCGGGGTATAGGTTTTTCGGGAATCCTGCGCCAGCCCTTCGACTGAGGCAAAGTGATCTGCGCGGCGGTATCCTATATAGGTTTCGGGGGAACGAACGTCTCCATTGTCTGGCGCCGCTTCCACTCCGGATGCGGAAACACTGATCGCTTCTGAGGGAAGCGTCTGCGCACCGTTCTCCTTCAGGAGTTCCTGAATTACGCGCTCCGACACGTCATATTCGCCTTCACCAAAGTGGTGATAGCGAATGCGCCCACGACCATCAATGAAGTAATGCGCCGGCCAGTATTGATTTTTGAAGGCACGCCAGATGGCGTAATCACTGTCAATCGCCACCGGATATGTGATTTTCAAATCCCGCACAGCCTTCGCGACGTTGGCCGGATCTCTCTCGAACGCAAATTCCGGGGTGTGCACTCCAATTACTACCAGACCGGCATCTTTGTATTTGGTCGCCCATCCTTCTATATAGGGCAATGCACGCAAGCAGTTGATGCAGGAGTACGTCCAAAAATCGATCAGTACGACTTTTCCCCGCAGCGACTTCTTGTTTAATGCCGGGGAGTTCAACCAAGCGACAGCGCCAGCCAAATCCGGCATCGGACCTTCATCGGCAAGAACAGGCTCGGACGGCACAGGACTCGCAGCGGCGGCAGTAGAAGGAGTTTCAGTCCCTAACGCCCGGATTAAATGATCTTCGGCTTTGGCGGTATTCACGAATGAAAACTTTGTGAGCACGCTGGTATCCCATCCCAGGGCAATGGCCACGACTCCCACGATGACGGCAACGCCCAAGGCGCGCCGTATCCACACTTCAAAACCTAAAGATCGTTTCATAGCGGCGAACACCTTATTTCCGGCAAGGAGCGCAATACCGAGAGAAGCAGCGGCGCCCAGCGCAAATGACAACAATAAGAAGGAAGAGCGCGCTCCCGGCCCTTGCAGCGCTGCGCCAGTTAAAATCAACCCTAATATTGGCCCAGCACAAGGGGCCCAGAGCAGCCCCGTCGAAATGCCGAGCACGAACGATTTTCCCACGCTGCTTGTCGTTGAAGGACCTCCCTGAAGCCGGCTGCCTGCGCGGACCAGCGGGCGAGTCAGCGCTTCGGCGAGGGACGGGAAGAGCAGGCTGATTCCCAAAATCAGGAATATAACCATAGCGGCGTAGCGGCCGCCCTGATTGAGACGCACCACCCAATGGCCGCCAAACGCGGCCGCGATGGCGACAACCGAAAAAGTCAGCGCCATACCTAACAGCAGAGGCAGACCTGAACGGCGAAACGGTTGGTCGGCGCGAGCGAATACAAATGGGAGCACCGGCAGAATACACGGGCTCAGGATAGTCAGAACCCCGCCAACAAACGCCAGTAAATAAATAAGCATGCGGTCTGTTTTTAGTGACCTCTAGTCCGTTAACTCTCGGTTCCTTGCATCTTTCCTACTTCTTGTAGAGATCGGGAAGCTGTTCGCGGAGGTGATCAAGTTTCGGGGCGTCATTGATGGCAATGTAGGGATTGTCAGGATGCAAGGTGGCGAAATCCTGATGATAATACTCGGCCGGGTAAAACGCCTTCATCGGAGTCACTTGAGTCACGATCGGAGCGGGGAAAATCTTTGCCTGGTCGAGTTGGGCAATGTACGCTTCCGCAATCCGCTTCTGTTCCGGGTCGGTGAAAAAGATCGCTGAGCGGTATTGTGTTCCGGTGTCGGGTCCCTGCCGATTGAGTTCGGTCGGATCGTGAGCGACAGAGAAAAATACCTTGAGAAGCTGCCCATAGGAAATCTGCGAAGGGTCAAAAGTAATCTTCACCGACTCGGCGTGGCCGGTTGTCCCCGAACCAACCTCTTCGTACTGCGGAGAGGCGACCGTCCCGCCGGAATAGCCGGACGTAACATTCTTGACACCCTTAACGTGCTGGAAAACCAACTGGACGCCCCAGAAACAACCACCGGCAACGACCGCCGTTGCTTTGCTCGATTTCGCGGCTAACGGCGCATTGACCGCGGGATCGGGAAGAGTCACGGCAGGACCGGAGGCCTCGGCCCGATTCCATGCTGCAAATGCTGCCAGAAGTAATACCGCTACCACCACTGTAATTTTCGCCGCTCTTCGAGACCTTGATTTCGAATGCATATATCCCACCCCGCGCTACATATTAGATACTTGTGCCTTAGCGAAAGTTACGTGTCCCCAAAATAAAGTCTAACGCTGTCCAAAACGCCTTTTCCCACGATTAGTGCCTGCATCTTGTATCCTTTTCGGATGGATCCCTCCGACCAGGCCGTAGCCCTTCGCCTGCTTGATGCCCAATCGAAGGCCCAAGCCCTGTTTGCGGAAATCGAGGACCAGAGGCTAATTCGTGCCGGCTGCCTTGAAAGCGAGATCAATGAGGGCATTTATGAGCTCGCCAACCGCCTCTATGGAATCACGCGCTACTGGCACAAACGGATTGTTCGTGCCGGATGCAACACGCTGGCACCTTATGACGAGAATCCGCCAGATTTAAGAATTGCCGATGATGACATCGTATTTCTCGATCTGGGACCGGTGTTTGAAGATTGGGAAGCCGATTTCGGACGCACTTTCGTAGTAGGTCAAGACCCGCTGAAGCACAAATTATGCCGCGATATCGAAGGGGCGTTTGCGCAAGGCAAGCGGTATTTCCATCAACACCCGGAAATCACCGGGGCGGGATTGTACCGCTACGCCCAGCAATTGGCCGCGGAATCCGGATGGGAGTACGGCGGCCGGATCGCAGGACACCTTATCGGGGTATTTCCGCACGAGAAAATTGCCAGCGACAAAATCACCCTCTATGTGCATCCCCAAAATCACAATCAGATGGGGCTGCCAGACGCCTCGGGGCGAAGGCGGCACTGGATTCTCGAAATTCATTTTGTGGATCACGCGCGAACAATTGGGGGATTCTACGAAGAGCTGCTGACGGTTGGATGAAATTTCTGCAATTCGCGCAATGACGAATTTCAAAGATGTGCGCGGCGTCAATCTCGATTCGCAGACTCGCTGCGATCATTATCGCGGGCCAGCCGACGTGATTGCCATCAAGATGAAGTGTTGCGGGGTTTATTACGCGTGCATGGAATGTCACCTCGCGCTCGCCGGTCACGCAATCGAGGTTTGGCCCGAACGTGACTGGAATCAAATAGCGGTGCTCTGCGGCGCGTGCGGCACAAAACTAACCATCCGCGAATATATACAATGCGAATCTCGCTGCCCGTCCTGCAACGTGCCGTTCAATCCCGGATGCCGCAATCACTATCATTTTTATTTTGAGCACCCTCCGCTAGATATTGAGCTTTGCCTTCTGCCATTCGGACAAACACGGCTACGCGATTCAGGCTGAAGTAGCGGCTGACGTGGGTATTCTTAAGGCAGATTCAAATAGGAGCGATCCAGCGATTCAACTGACGCGCACCCCAGCAGCCGAAGCGTCCGCTCCATGTCCGCGCGCAATATTTCCAGCGCGCGCGCAACTCCGGCGGTCCCCGCGGCCGCGAGACCATACGCATAGGCGCGCCCAATTAGCACAGCGCGAGCGCCCAGGCAAAGCGCTTTGATGACATCGCTTCCCCGCATAATTCCGCCGTCCATGAGCACTTCGACCTGACTGCCCACGGCTTCCACAATCTCAGGTAACGCGCGCAACGATGCGGGAGAGCAATCCAACTGACGGCCACCGTGATTGGAAACTACTACCGCCGCAGCGCCTTCATCCACTGCACGCCTGGCGTCCTCGGCAGTCAACACGCCTTTTACGACAATGGGACCGCGCCACAGTTCTCGAATCCACCGAAAGTCTTCCCAGGTGATCGCCGATTTTGCCAGCGCCGCGCTGACGTCAAGAAGCGACACGGGCCCTCTTCCTGGCACAACGACGTTGGGAAGAGAAGGCATTCCCCCATCCAGCAAAAAACTGGTCAGCCATCGGGGACGAGCCAGCAATTGCGGCAAAAACGGAATCTTGGCAAGAAGACCGGGACCGGCCAGCGGTATCATCCCATTGCGAAAATCTCGCTCGCGCATCCCCGCCACGCTGGTATCAATCGTCAGCACCAGCGCATCAAACCCCGCTTTCGACGCCCGTTCGATCACCGCCTCGGAGGCTTCGCGGCCGCCGATCAGGTAAAGCTGATACCACACCGCCGCGGAGCCTGCCGCTTTAACATCTTCGAGCCGATGGCCGGCAGCAGAAGACAGAATGTATGCCGTACCTGCGGCACCGGCTGCCTGCGCGGCGCCGATTTCTCCGTCAGGGTGCAGCGCACGACTTGACCCGACGGGCGCAAGCAGAAATGGCACCGATACCGGACGCCCCAATACGGTCGTACTTAAGCAACATGCCGCCAACGCGACGGCACTGCGTGGACGAAAGGTCAGTTCCCGGAACGCTTCCCGGTTCGCCCTCAACGTCACTTCATCTTCGGCCCCGCCATCCAAGTATCCGAAAATTACCCGCGGTAAGCGCTTCTTCGCCGCGGTTCGCAAGTCCTGAATGTTGATAACGCGTGGAGACGCAACACGACGGCTGGATGATTTTCGGGCCTTCATTTCAATATTTCAATGCCGGCCTCTAGTGTGCACTATCTCGGGGAGGTTGACGACTGCGGCACGGATGCCTGAACGTCCAGATCGCGCAGCAACCACGGGATAATGACCTGTTTGAAGATCGCGGGATCGGGCCATACTTTGACCTGCCGTCCCAGGTGACCGCCTTGCGGATTAATCCATGCATCCTTCGGAACGTCGCCCTTATCGAGAAGCAAATAAATGTCAGAGATGGGAACTTGAGTGTCGAGCACACCGGCAATGACGAGCATTGGAGTCGTGGGCTTTCCGAGAAGACCTTCGCTGACGAGGGACATTTTTGGCAGAAATTCCGCCATCTCATCCAGCGACTTAACACCTTCCAGAATATTCATTAGCGCGGGAACCTGATCGAAGAGATATTCCCGATTGCCCAGTAGCGAATTCATCAGAAAATCTTTTTGGAAAAATGTGTCGATAGGCGGAGATTGCGCGCTCGCTCCGCGCAACCTGGAGCGCTCGATAATCGCGAGCTTGGTTGCCCAATAAGCTCCCCAGCTCACGCCGTGAACCGCGATTCGGTTCTTGTCGATTTCCGGCCTGGTTTCCAGATAATCAATCACTCGCGATAACATTCGTTCCGCGTTCGGGCTGGCTTTGATTGGGGCCTGCCCGGTGCCGGGGCCATCGACCGCAAAAAATCCCACGCCGTAGGGAATGATCGCCGAGAAACTTTCAGATAAGTCTTCTTTACGGCTGTCCAGACCGTTCACCGCAATTACCAGCGGCACGGGCGCACCGGTATTCTTTGGAAGCCGCAAATATCCAATGATCTCGGAGCCCTCAAATGGAATGCGAACGACTTCTAGAGGAGGATCCCAGAATTTCGCATGCGCCAGAAAGGCTTCGATCGCCTTTTCATAAGAGCGCTGCTTGCCGGGGGACGATGGAATAGGCCAGCGCCCGAAGGAATAAAGGCGCCATGCCCGAATATAGTCGGCATTCGCTTTCGCCGGGTCTGTTTTCTCAAGCGACCGTCCCTCGTTCATGTAGCGATCCGCAACGCCCATGAACGCTGCCGCCCATTCGTCTTTGTCCTTGCTGTGAATAGATTGAAACGCTTCGCGGACATCGCCGGGGTCAAGTCCGATGAGCGGATACATCCCATTTTCCGCGCGATGAATCGCCTCGGCTTTAATCTCGTCGATGTTTCGTTCGCGCTTCTCTTGGGGAGGCGTTTGCGCAGCTAATACGACCCCGCCAAGAGTTAGGAGAACAGACACCGCTATGAGTATGGATTTCATGGTGATTGCCTTTCGCTGATGCATTAAGCGCAGGTCCGTTGGGACACGCTCGACCAAAACTAGAATTCTACTTAATTGAGAAAGGGCCGAATTGGTCGTATCTCGGCCCCACCCCCTCAAAGCGGATTGAAGAATCCTTTACCGCTAGAAAAGAAATTTCAGTCCCAACTGAACCGAACGCGGACCTCCGGAGCCCACGGCCGGATTGGCAGCTGCGATATCTGGAGTGGCGCATCCGCAACCGAAGTTCGGTCCGCCGGGATCGTTTAAGCCGTATCCGTTTTGTCCCCCATAGGGGTTTGCGAAGTTGGGATGGTTCAGAATGTTAAAGAACTCGGCGCGGAATTGGGCGTGCAGGCGCTCACCGAAATGCCAGTTTTTAGCCAATGAGAAATCCAGATTCTTAAAACCTGAATCGGGGAAGATGTTCCGACCCATGGTTCCAAACTGACCCGGGGGCGGCGGAATCATGACCGACTTACCTTTTGCGTAGCAGCCAAATGTATCGAGCGAGGAGGTCGCTCCAATGGCCGCGGCGTCATTCACGCAATTCGCGGGTAGAGGCCCGCCGCCGGGGTAAAACGGAATGGGTTGCGGTCCCGACTGAAAATCAGATGGGTCGCCGTAAAAATCCCAGCGCTGGGGTGTGGCTTGCGGCGGGCTAACCGGCAAATTGCCGAGTCCGGCAATCCCGGTAGTGAGATCGATCGGTCCCCAGAATTGCGGGCTCTCAAGGGTTGCGATTGAATTGATCTCCCACCCCTCGAGCATTTGACCGAAACCTTTTTTCCCGGGGATGGCGTAAGTCGCGGACAGCGTGAAACGATGACGAACATCGAAATCGCTGTTGCCGTATTCCGCGCCGACGTCGTTGGAATTTTGTGGAAGGCCATATCCGGCGCCGAAGTCCCAATTTGCGCTCACATCATCGAGAGCGTGAGAGTAGGTGTAGCCGGCCACCATGCTCAGGCCATGGTAGTTTCGCGACGTCAGCGTCGCCTGCAACCCGTCGTAGTTCGATCTATAGATATTCCCCATCATGAAGATATTGCTCAGGTAGGGAAACTTCGTGTTAAACGGTCGCGTGGCTTGCGAGTTTGAGCCCAGCGCCTCCTGGTTGATGTCGCGAATGCCGATCAGGTCATCTCCGTGGTTGCCGACGTACCCGACTTCAAGGGTCAGGTTGGGGGTGAAAGCATGCTCGATGTTCAAATCCCAATTCGTTACGTAAGGTGTCGTAAGGTTGCGGTCGACGCCCATAATCGCGCAGGGACCTGCTCCGTTAGGATCGCAATTGATCTGATTGCCGCTGAGATTGCCGTAGATTGGCCCATTGTCCCAAGGATAGGTTGGGAAAACGGTCAGGTTTCCGGTCGTGATTGTTCCGCCAGCGGTAACAGGATTAGCGGTTCCCGTGCCCGAGATAATGGCGCCGGTTGGAACGCTCGGCAGACCGAAGCTGTTGTTGAAGGCCAGAAAAGTTTGCCAGTTCACGAATTCATAGGCCAGGCCGCCGCCTCCCCGAATTACCGTGGTGCCTTTTCTGCTTACATCCCAGGCAAAGCCGACTCGAGGAGCGAAGTCCTTGGGATCGGAATTGTAAGCACCGCTGATCTGCTTGCCCACCTGCACCATTCCCAGGTTGGGATCAAAGTTGCCGAGCAGATTGTGTTCTTCCTTTAGGACCGTATCGAATTCGTAACGGATCCCCAGGTTTACGGTTAGGGTTCGGCTTACCCGCCAGTCATCCTGCACAAAGCCCGCGTAGGCCCAATCGTGCAAGTGGCGTGTCGGATCGCCTGTAAGTACGGAAGCCTTGAACGGAGCCCCGGCGAAGAAGTCCTCCAGCGCAGTCGTATTCAGCGGAGCGCCGCTCGGATCGGCGGGATTTGGTGTGTTGCCGCCCAGGAATGTGATGCTGCCTCTAGCATTGCCAAAGGCACCGATGTTCACATTATCTTTATGGATTTCGCCGCCGAACTTTAGCGCATGTTTTCCGGCGGTGTAAGAAATGTGATCGATGAACTGAGTAATGCCGTCAGGGCCCTGAAACTTGGGCCATTTGAACCCGCCGAGACCGGGGAAGAAGTATCCGCCAAAACTTATTCTCGGTAATCCTCCAGTAAAAGGACCGGTTACACCAGTATCAAGGCCATAACTTGATGCCGAGGTGTTAAGATCGCCGGGCAAAGTGGGTTGGTACAGGCGGCTGTAACCGACTCTGGCTTCATTTACCCAACGGGCTCCCGGAGTGTAAACCCAGTTTCCGCCGACGACCTGGGCGCGAGTGTGAATCTGGGATCGCCAGATGCTTTGCAATTCTGGAAAATCCTCTACTGTGCCTGAGTTGTTTCCGAAAAAGTACATGCCATTCACGCTGTGGCGCTCATTAATGTTGTAATCCACCTTGCCGATGGCATTGTCTACGCCGACCTGGTTGGGAAACCCGTTCACGATATTTATGGTCGGATTGTTATTCAAAGGGAATCCGCTGCCGTTACAAGTTACGGCTGTTCCGGCAAGAGCGCAGCCTGCAATCTTAAGACTGGCTGGACTGATCGGCACTCCGGAAGCTTCGAGGTCTGCGATCGCATTGGGAATGCTACTCGCGCAGTCGCCCAAGGTGAGGACAAGACAGTTCGGAGTTGCCGGGGTTGGAAGTCCAATCATTGAGGGACTGGTCACGCCGCCGTACTGGTTTCCCACGTCATAGCGCTGTCCTTCATAGGCCGCGAAGAAGAATGCTTTGTCTTTGATGATCGGGCCGCCGGCCGATCCACCAAACTGTTCGAGAGTGCGCTGGTTCTTCGGGCTGGGCGATTGACTGTAAGCGCAGGGAGTGCTGGCGCAATTAAAGTAGTTGCGCGCATCAAAAATGTTGCCGTCGCGGCCGAACGCGAACGCACTACCGTGCAGATTGCTGGTGCCGGATTTGAGTCCCACGTTCACGACAGCTCCGGGCTTCCAGCCATACTCCGCGGGGGGATTTTCTTGCACGTTAAATTCCTGAATTGCGTCAATGGGCAGAATTGTTGCGGAATCACCCGCGATCCCCGCGCCATTGATAATGCCCTGTCCGGAGTAAGGCTCACTGTTGTAAAGCCCGTCAATCACGTATGCGTTGTCTTCGGCCCGCAGACCGTTCGTGCTGGTGGTCGAGAATCCGCCGCCGGGATAGCGCACCACACCGGGCCGGAGCTGAAGAAGATTCTCGTAGTTGCGGCCATTCAAAGGCAGATCGTTGATTTCCTTATTGCTAAGGGTCCCGCCGAGGGTCGCGTTCGTGGTGTCGAGGAGCGGCACCTCTTCGGAGACAGTTATGGTCTCCGTCGCTTGTCCGGTTGGCAAACTTATGTCGACGACCGCGTCCTTGCCGATCTCGATTGCAATATTTAGTCGCTGAACTGCCTTGAAGCCGCTGGCCTCGGCTCGAACCGTGTATTCCCCCGGAGTAAGATCGGGCGCCACGTACTCGCCGGCGTCATCGGTAGTAAGCGTACGCGAGGCGGCCCGCTGCACGTCAGTGATAACCACGGTTGCGGCAGGCAAAGCCGCGCCCGTCTGGTCGGTGACCGTCCCCAGGATGCGTCCCGAGTTGCCTTGGGCATAGACTGGGAAAGAGGACGCAATGACTAACAGGCCGACGCTCAAGATTGAGAAGACGTTGCCGCGAGTTTGGATTCCGGAATCACTGTTTCGCAATCGCATACTCTCTCCGTTGGTTTTTTGTGGTCGGACAGCAGTACCACCATGCAGGAAGGAGTGTCAAGTAAAATTAGGGACTTGACGCCAGCAGCCCACGATGTGGTATAGGTGTCAGACCGCAGAGCCTGGTGAAAATGGTTACAGCTGTAAAGTCCGTCACAAAAATGCCAATTGCGAGCATTAATCCGGCTACTGGCGAACTTCTGAAACGGTTTGAGCCCCTTTCGGACGCGCAGATAGACCAGAAGATCGCACGCGCCGCCACGGCATTCTCTAAACACCGGCAAACTTCCTTTGCCGAACGCTCGAGAAAAATGATAATGGCGGCCGACATTTTCGAGGCGGAGAAAGAGGTGCTGGCACGAATAATGACCGCCGAAATGGGAAAGACCTTTCGCTCGGCGGTAGACGAGGCCGCGAAATGCGCATGGGCCTGCCGGTACTATGCGGAAAACGCGGAAGGTTTCCTCGCCGACGAAATCATAGAAACCAGCGCCGCGCGTAGTTATGTCCGCTATTCACCGATTGGGCCGATTCTCGCCGTCATGCCGTGGAATTATCCATTCTGGCAAGTGGTACGGTTTGTGGCTCCGGCTCTGATGGCGGGAAATGTGGGATTGCTGAAGCATGCGTCGAATGTTCCGCAATGCGCGTTGAAACTGGAGGAGGTTTTCCAGCGGGCTGGGTTCGAGGAAGGAGTCTTCCAGGCTCTTCTGATCGGAGCGGACAAAGTCGACAGGATTTTGGAAGATCCGCGGATTGTGGCGGCGACGCTTACCGGAAGCGAAAACGCGGGCATCCAAGTCGGAATTTCGGCTGCAAGGAGGATCAAGAAAGTTGTCCTGGAACTCGGCGGCAGCGATCCGTTTATCATTATGCCGAGTGCCAATCTCGATCTGGCGGTCGAGACTGCGGTGAAAGCCCGCGTCGGAAATAATGGGCAGTCATGTATTGCCGCGAAGCGATTCATCGTTGCCGGAAAAATTGGGGACGAGTTTGAATCTAAATTCGTGAAGCGGATGGAATCGCTGAAAGTTGGAGATCCGATGGTGGAGAGCACCGACGTCGGTCCCTTGGCTACCGCGGAGGGCGTGAAAGATCTCGACTGCGATGTGCAGAAAACCATTCGGGCTGGGGCGCGCGTGCTCACCGGCGGCAAGCCCCGCAGTGGCGCAGGAAACTATTATCCTGTTACGGTCTTAACTGATATTCCGAAAGGCTCTCCCGCCTATAGCGAGGAATTATTCGGGCCGGTTGCGTGTTTGTTCCGGGTCAAAGATATAGAGGAAGCGATTTCGGTGGCGAATGACACGCGGTTTGGTTTGGGCGCCAGCGTGTGGACTAACGATGAAAAAGAACGTCAGCGGTTTATCAGCGATCTCGATGCGGGAATGGTTTTCATCAATCGAATGGTCGCTTCCGATCCGCGACTGCCCTTTGGCGGGGTCAAACAATCGGGACACGGGCGGGAACTCGGCGGAGCGCACGGCATTCGGGAGTTCACGAACATCAAGACGGTAAGTATTGACTAACTTGGCATATGAATTCTTTTCCCATATTGAACCGCGAAAAGTCCGTTTACAAAGCTGTGCAGACTTCGCGTCTCTACGAACAAATCGTGCAGCAAATTGAGGATTCGATTCTTAAGGGCACGCTGAAGACTGGCGACCAGCTTCCCGCTGAGCGTGAACTTGCGCAACAATTTGGAGTCAGCCGGACCGCGGTTCGCGAGGCAGTGAACGCTCTTCGCGAAAAAGGCCTGGTAGAGGCATATTCGGGGCGCGGAACGTTCATCACCAACGGCACCTCCCGCGCCGTTCGGCAATCGTTCGATCGTCTCATCAAAATCGGACAACCGGATAGCCTGCTCCATCTCGCCGAGGTGCGCGCGATTTTGGAGCCGGAGATCGCAGCTCTAGCGGCGACTCGTATGGAGGAACAATACCTCGTTGCGATGAAAGAGGCATACGCGGTAATGGACCGGAAGCCCGGCAACCCGGACGCTTATATTGAGGCCGATCTCGATTTCCATCTGGCTTTGGCTGAAGCGGCCGCCAATCCCCTCATCCTTTCGCTGATAGATTCCATTGTTGCCGTGCTTCGCGAGCAGAGAATAAGAATTTTCAAAGTAGACGGCGGGCCGGAGCGTGGTCAGTTTCATCACAAACGGATACTGCATGCGATTGAGCAACGCGATCCGGTAAAAGCCCGGGACGCTATGCGGGCTCATCTCGAACAGGTTCGCGTCGATTCGCAAGCTTCGCTTGCGGGACCGGCAAAATCTACCTTGTCGTCTAGAGGCTAAAGAATGGCGAAACTTGGCTTTGTCGGACTAGGCGTGATGGGCAGCGAAATGGTGCTTCGCCTGCTCGATAAGGGTCATACCGTCATCGGATACAACCGCACGCGTTCGAAGGCGCAGCGGTTGATCGATCGTGGAATGAACTGGGCCGACTCGCCTCGCGAAGTTGCCGCAGCGGCGGAGATCACATTCGCGATGGTCACCAATGCGGCCGCAATGGCGGCCGTGACTGATGGGCCAGACGGGATCCTGGCGGGATTAAGAGCAGGGAAAACTTTCATCGACATGAGCACCGTGAGCCCCACGGTAAGCCGAACGACCGCTGCGAGAGTACGTGAAAAAGGCGCAGACATGATCGATGCGCCGGTCTCTGGCAGCGTGATCACCCTTCAGGAAGGAAAGCTGTCCGTAATGGTGGGCGGACGGCGCGAGACTTTCGACCGCGTTAAACCACTCCTTCTCGATATCGGACCCAAGGTCACATACGTCGGGGACAACGGCCTGGCGTTGTCGATGAAGATTGCCGTCAATCTCAGTCTTGCGGTTCAGATGCTGGCATTTTCGGAAGGCGTATTGCTGGCGGAAAAAAGTGGCATCGCGCGCGAAACCGCGGTCGATGTGTTGGTTAACAGCGCCGTCGCTTCTCCGATGATCAAGTACCGCGGGCCTTTTGTTTTGCAGCAGCCGGAAGAAGCGTGGTTCGACGTGAACATGATGCAAAAAGATATGTTGCTTGCTCTTGAAATGGGCAGGCAACTCGACGTTCCGTTGCCGGCGACCGCTGTGACCAACGAGTTTCTGACTGCGGCCAGGGGCATGGGTTGGGTGAAGAAGGATTTCGCAGTAGTGTTCGATGTGTTGGCACGGATGTCTGGGATTCCGAAATAGCGTTTTCCAAAATGACGATCGCAACCGATCATTTGACTACTGCCGCTTCCGCCAGCCAGAAAAAGCTGATGCAGATGTACCGGCAGATGGTCCGCATCCGCTTGTTCGAGGAGCAGGTAAACGAACTGTACACCCGTGCGTTAATGCCGGGACTGGCGCACCTGTATGTTGGAGAAGAAGCGATTGCGGTGGGAGTATGCGAGGCTTTGCGACCTGATGACTACATCACGAGTACTCATCGCGGACACGGACACTGTTTGGCGAAAGGCGCAACCCCGGATCGGATGTTCGCGGAATTGCTTGGCAAAAAAACGGGGTACTGCAAAGGCAAGGGCGGCTCGATGCACATTGCCGATCCCGCGACCGGAAACCTGGGAGCCAATGCAATCGTCGCCGGAAGCACAGGCATAGCGACCGGCGCGGCATTCTCCTCGAAATATTTGCGGAACGGTCGCGTCGCAGTTTGTTTCTTCGGCGAAGGAGCGCTAGGACAAGGCGTGCTGTACGAAGAACTGAATCTGGCGCAACTATGGAAGCTGCCCGTAATTTACGTTTGCGAAAATAATCTCTACTCCGAATACACGCATTTTTCTGAGACGACGGCGGGCGAGGTTCTGGCACGCGCAATGGCTTTCGGATTGCAGGCGCGCGAAGTCGACGGGCAGGACGTTCGCGCCGTCTTCGCAGCTGCAACCGAGTTTGTAGATCGAGCTCGTTACGGCGACGGGCCTGGTTTCTTGTCCTGCAATACTTATCGTTACGCCGGCCATCACGTGGGCGACATCAACCGCGAATACTATCGTCCCAAAAAAGAAGAAGAACTGTGGAAGTCGGATCGCGATCCGATCCAGGTTCTGGCGGCGCATTTGATCAAGGAAGGGGTGACGGATACCGGTTCATTAAAGCAGATTCAGTCCGAGGTTACGTCCGAGATGAAAGCTGCGGTGGATTTCGCGGTGGCGTCTCCGTATCCCAACGTTGGCGAAGTGGAAGAGGATGTCTATGCCTGAGACCGCGGCGCCGGAATCGACTCGCGAATTGACTTTCGCGCAAGCCGTCCGCGAAGCTCTCGCGGAAGAAATGCGCCGCGATTCCACGATTTGCATTTTTGGCGAAGACGTCGCCGAAGCCGGAACGCCTTTTAAAGTTCTTTCCGGACTGGTCGAAGAATTCGGCACGACGCGAGTAATCGACACGCCCATTTCAGAAGCTGGTTTTACCGGTTTGGCAGTCGGAGCGGCGATGACCGGCATGCGTCCAGTGGTCGACATTATGTTCGGAGACTTTCTCACGCTGGTGATGGATCAAATGGTGAACCAGGCCGCCAAGGTCCATTACATGTCGGGGGGCAAGTGGAAAGTTCCGATGGTCATGCGCACCACGCTGGGCGCGACGCGAAGGTCGGCGGCGCAACATTCGCAATCTCTCCACGCATGGTTTAGCCATGTCCCGGGACTGAAAGTGGTTTTGCCGTCGACTCCCTATGACGCCAAGGGATTGCTGAAGACCGCGATTCGCGATGAAAATCCGGTGGTGTTTTTTGAAGATAAAATGATGCACCACAAATTGAAAGGTCCGGTGCCGAGCGGGGAATACACGATCCCATTTGGAGTGGCAGATGTAAAACGCACCGGAAGTGACATCACTTTAGTAGGAACGAGCAGCATGGTGCAGGTCGCGCTCGGCGCAGCCGACCTGCTGGAAGAAGCCGGCATAAGCGCGGAAGTCATCGATCCGCGCACAACCTGGCCGCTCGACGAAAAAACTCTGATTGAATCGGCGAAGAAGACCTCGCGCGCCATTGTTATCGATGAGGGCTATGGCCGTTACGGTGTGACGGCTGAGATTGCTTCGGTAATCGCGACTGGAGCTTTCTACGATTTAGATAAGCCGGTACAGAGAATGGGCGCGATGCATGTTCCGATTCCATTCTCTCCACCTTTGGAAGATGCGACTGTGCCAACGGAGAAATCGGTGTTCGAAGCGGCGCGCGCGCTTTGCGGCTAACTGGCTAGTGTGGCGCGGGCGTCCTCGCCCGCGAAACTTTATAAAGGAGGTATCGTGGCGCTAAGAACTCACGGAACCATGGCGGTGGATTGGGAGCAGCGAATCGACTTCGACCGCCTGCGCCGCGAACGCCTGCAACGCGCCAAAGATTTGCTGGCGAAGTCGGAGATGGGGTCCCTTCTCTGCTTCGACATGAACAACGTCCGCTATCTGACATCCACGCACATCGGTTCCTGGGCGCAAGATAAATGCAACCGATTCACGCTGCTGCCGCAGAATGACGAACCAATCCTGTGGGATTTCGGCTCCGCTGCACGGCATCATCAACTTTACTGTCCCTGGTTGGGAGAACGCTCGCGCCCCGGGATTTCGATGCTTCGCGGCGCCATGTCCCCGGAGATGGGACGGGCTGAAGATGTCGCCAAGAAAATCCGCATCGAGTTGGAAATGCGTGGCCTGCACAAGGAACCGGTTGGCATCGACATTATCGAGCCGCCCGTCTTGTTCGCATTGCAGCGCGAAGGCATCACCGTGGTTGACGGTCAGCAGCTAATGTCGAATGCGCGCGTGATCAAGACGGAAGACGAGATCTCGCTGCTGAATACTTCGGCGATGATGGTTGACGCCGCCTACGACGAGCTTTATCGCGCGATGAAGCCGGGCCTGAGTGAGAACCAAGCCGTCGGTCTGGTGAGCAAAGTGCTTTACGATCTGGGGTCCGAATATGTTGAGGCGGTGAATGCGATTTCAGGCGAGCGCTGTAGCCCGCATCCGCATGTCTTTTCAGATCGCGTGCTGCGTCCCGGCGATCCTGTTTACTATGACATTCTGCACTCTTACATGGGATACCGCACCTGCTACTACCGCTGCTTCACCGTGGGCTACGCATCACATGCCATGGTCGACGCATATAAAAGGTGCCGCGAATATCTTGACGCGGCAATTGAACTGGTTCGCCCCGGACGGACGACCGGCGAAATCGCTTCCGTCTGGCCCAAGGCGCAAGATTTCGGATTCCCCAACGAAGAAGCCGCGTTCGCGCTGCAATACGGCCACGGAATCGGTCTTGCGATCTGGGAGAAGCCAGTCATCAGCCGTCTGGTTTCCTTCGATCATCCCTATGAGATTAAGCCCGGCATGGTGTTCGCGTTAGAAACGTTTTGGCCGTCAACCGATGGCTGGAGCGCCGCGCGCATAGAAGAAGAAATCGTCGTGACCGCAACTGGACACGAAATCATCACGCGTTTTCCGGCTGAACAACTGTTAGTTGCGGGCGCCCACTATTTCACCGTGAACGGACCGCTGCCGACGACGCGGGAAAGCGAATCTGCCCCCAGCCAGCACGTGCTGGAAATGATCGAGGCCAGCGCAAAATCGGAGAAGGTCGAGGTCTGAGATCAGATTATAAGGAGGCTTTTTTAAAAAATTTCTGACCCTTGTCATTCCGAGCCATGGTTTCGCTGGCGAGGAACCTGCTTCTCCCACAACAGGGGCAGATTCCTCGCGCCAATACCATGGCTCGGAATGACAAGTTTATCAGCTTGCTAACAAACAACATCGACCTGCTTATGCCGTTCAGCGTAGTCATGCCCGCCCTCGAAATGGGTCAGGAAACTGGCAAGTTGGTTTCGTGGCGAAGAAAAGAAGGCGACACTGTCGTCAAAGGCGAGCCACTTCTGGAAGTGGAGACCGACAAGGCTGTGCTTGAGGTTGAAGCTCCCGCCGATGGCACTCTTCAACGTGTTACGGCTCACGAAGGCCAGGTAATCCCAGTCGGCCAAACCATTGCATGGATCGTCGGCGCGGGAGAAATTCTCACCGTCGCCGACGAGGCATCTCCTCGCACCGGAGTGCCAGCTTCTCCTGCGCAAGCACCCTCCCCGCAGGGAGCTTCACAAGAAACACCGAAATCCGGCGCGAGAATTTCTCCCAAAGCCCGGCGTCTCGCAAAAGAACACGGCATCGACATCAGCACTGTAAAGGGCACCGGCGCGGACGGGGAAATTCTCGCTTCCGACATTCAAGCGCTCGCGGATTCTAAAACCGCCGCGCCGGATGCTGCACCGGTAGACGCACCACTAAGCGCCACCGCACGCCTGATGGCCGAACGAACCACTCAGAGCTGGACCACGGCGCCTCACTTTTTTCTAGTGCGCGAACTGGATGCCACGCCACTGATCAAAGCGCGGGAGAAGTTTGCCTCAACATTCAAGGACGCAAGCGGAGTTAAGCTAACCTACACTGACCTTCTGGTTGCGCTCGTTGCCAGAACCCTCGAGAAACATCCGCGAATGAATGCCCGGTGGGATGGCAACGAAATTCGTCTCAATCCAAAAATAAATATTGGTATCGCAATGGCCGTACCCGATGGCGTAGTTGTCGCGGTAATTCCTGACGCCAATACGCTCGCCCTGGCAGACATCGCTTCTCGAAGGGCAGAAATGACGGATCGCGCGCGCAGCAGGAAACTGCGTCCCGCGGACATCGCGAATGGGACTTTCACAATCAGCAATCTCGGCATCTACGAGGTGGACGCCTTCACCGCGATCATCACGCCGCCACAAGCCGCAATCCTTGCCGTAGGACGCATCGCCGATCGCGTCGTAGCCGTCGACGGCCAGCCGCAAGTCCGGCCCATGTTGACATTAACTCTTTCGTCCGACCATCGCGTGGTAGGCGGCGCTCCAGCAGCTTTGTTCCTACAAGATTTGGCGAACGCCATCCGCGAAGTGATGATTAGGACAGACAACCTGCAATTGTAGTCAGCTTCGTAGCCACGTGAAGAACGAGACGTGCCATAAATGTCCTCGTAGGACTGATGTGATCCCACCGAAAATGGGGTACGCAGATCTGCCCTTCGATTGTTCCATATGCCAGGCTGTTCAATTTTGATAATCTCCCAAATTTATGCGGAAGCGAACGGAGTTTTGCTCGAGCGCATCTGATACCGGCTTGGGCGGGAAAAAGTTTGGCGGCGTGGGAGTGCGGAATAAGAATTATTCAATAATGTTTTGCCGGGGCGTTTCATTGTAGCGCGCCGCTCCAGCTAATGAGAGCGACGAAAAATTGAATCTTCACTTTCCAAATTGGTTTGAACTGTTATAATCACGAGTTTTCCGAATCAAGTCGCAATTTTAAAGTTATTTAATTGTCCAACGCTGCATGAACCGGAGCCTCACTTAGGTCCGCTGCACCTGGAACGTTGTCATCGATGCAGATTTTTCATCGCAGTACGAACGCGCTTTCGAAAGCCACGATCATAGGGGCTGTTTTCCTGGTCGGAGGGCTGCTATGGGGAATGATCCAGTTCCAGCGTTCGCCCTATATGACCTACGAGAAGGTGGCACGGCCGCAGCCTGTTCCGTTCAGCCATGAGCATCACGTTGCGGGCGCCGGCATTGATTGCCGCTACTGCCATACTTCGGTCGAGACCTCCGATTTTGCCGGCATTCCTCCTACCCGCACCTGCATGAATTGTCATTCACAAATTTGGGCGGGCGCTCCCATGCTTGAACCGGTTCGTGAGAGTTTTCGCACGGGCAAATCGCTGGTCTGGAATCGCGTCAATGATCTTCCGGACTTCGTTTACTTCGATCACAGCATTCACATAAATAAAGGTGTGGGATGCAACACCTGCCACGGTCCGGTGGATCGCATGCCGCTGATGTATAACTACGCTTCGCTACAAATGGAGTGGTGCCTCAACTGCCACCGGTCGCCTGACAAATATCTGCGGCCGCGCCAGGAAGTTTTTAATATGCGCTACGAGCAGCCGTCGAGTTTGAAGCCGGTGGTTTTGGATGGAAAGCTCTATACCGATCAGCATTCATTGGGAACCGACTTGATTAAGAAATACAACTTGCGCACGGTGGACGATATAACAAGCTGCTCAACGTGCCACAGATAGATTGGTTTGAAAGGGTGCGGCTTCAGCCGCACCGTAAGTAGAGGATTGATTTTGACGGCGCGGCTGAAGCCGCGCCCCTTCAAGGCATAAGAAATTGGATATGGCCGAAGAAAAAAATAACGGCAAGAAGCACATCGAGGCGGTCTGTCCCAGCAAGAAGGACAAGCTGGATCTCGAAACCGCGCGCGCGCGCATCGCCGAAACCAAAGGCCCGGAATATTGGCGGAGTCTCGAAGAACTGGCTGGCAGCACAGAATTCCAGGAAATGATGCACCGGGAATTTCCCAAGGGCGCATCGGAGTGGGTTGATGAGGTCTCGCGTCGCGGATTCTTAAAGCTCATGGGCGCATCGCTCGCGATGGCGGGCATGACCGCGTGCACGAAGCAGCCGCTGGAGCCGATTGTTCCCTACGTTAGCCAGCCGGAAGAGGTTGTTCCGGGACGTCCTTTGTTCTACGCTAGCGCCTTTTCGTTGGGCGGATACGCGACGCCCGTGCTGGTGGAAAGCCATCTCTATCGTCCTACGAAAATTGAAGGCAACAGCGAGCATCCGGCAAGCCAGGGTGGAACCGACGTATTCGCGCAGGCTTCCATCCTTGATATGTATGATCCCGACCGCTCGCAGAACATTACCTATCTGGGAGAGTTGAGCACATGGGGAAATTTCATGGCGGCGATGCGAGAGCCGATGCTCGCTCAAAACGCCGCGAACGGTGCGGGAGTTCGAATACTAACCGGAACCACTTCATCCCCAACGCTTGCCGATCAGTTTGCGCAAATGAAGTCGCGCCTTCCGCAAGCCAAGTGGCATGTTTATGAGCCGGTGAATCGCGACAACGTAATCGGCGGAGCGCAGGCGGCCTTCGGCCAACCGGTCGAGACGCTCTACAAATTCGATCAGGCGGATGTCATCGTTTCGCTGGATGCAGATTTTCTCTACGCCGGATTCCCTGGAGTCACGCGATACGCACGCGACTATGCTAAGCGCCGCAATCCTGATTCCGGGAACATTAGCCGGATGTACGTGATCGAAAGCACTCCGAGTTCGACGGGAGCAAAGGCCGATCATCATCTTCCAGTCCGTGCGGTGGATATCGAGCCATTTGCCCAAGCGTTGGCTGCTGGGCTCGGTGGAGGGTCGCAACCAGAGTCGCTAAAGGGCGATCAACAAAGATATCTTTCGGCGATTGTGAAAGATTTGCAGGCCCATCGCGGCGCGAGCGTCGTAATTGCCGGCGATCATCAGTCGCCCACGGTTCACGCGCTGGTTCACTCGATTAACCAAACCCTCGGCAATGTTGGCAAGACAGTCGTTTATACCGAGCCTGTGAACGCGAATCCTGTAAACCAAACCGACTCGCTGAAAGAATTGATTGCCGATATGCGCGGCGGCAAAGTTCAATTCCTGTTGGTTGCGGGAGTGAATCCTGTCTACGACGCGCCCGCCGATCTCGGATTCTTCGACGCGCTGAAAAGCAGCAACATTCCTTTGCGCGTGCACCTCGGCTGCTATCAAGACGAAACTTCGCAGTACTGCCATTGGCACATCAATGAAGCGCACTATCTCGAAGCGTGGGGAGACGCGCGCGCTTACGACGGCACAGTGAGCATTATTCAGCCGTTGATTGCGCCGCTCTATGGTGGCAAAAGCATTTACGAAGTCGTGGCTTTGTTAGCTGGACAATCCGAACCGACCGGCCACGAAGTGGTCCAGAATTATTGGCGTTCAAAACATTCCGGCGCGGACTTCGACGTGTTTTGGCGGAAGTCGCTGCACGATGGCTGGATTGAAGGCACAACCTTCCAACCGAAAAATGTGACGGCGAAAAGTGGCGCTACTTCTGTCGCAGTAAAGGCCGAAGACAACAGCCTCGAAATAAATTTTCGCCGCGATCCTTCTGTATACGACGGACGCTTCGCCAATAATGGCTGGCTCCAGGAACTCCCGAAGCCCATGACGAAGATGACCTGGGACAATCCCGTGCTCATGGGCCCCGCGATGGCCGAGCGAATGGGATTGAAGACCCAGGACCTGGTTCGATTGGAATTGAACGGTAAAAATCTTACAGCTCCCATTTGGATTCAGGCCGGGCATCCCGACAATTCCGTCACGGTATTTCTCGGCTACGGACGCGCTCGGGCAGGCCGCGCCGGAACCGGTACGGGATTTGACATGTATCCGCTGCGTTTCAGCGCGACGCCCTGGTTCACGACCGGCGTGAAAATTTCTAAGGCCGGGGGAACATATTTATTGGCTTCCACCCAGGGTTATCAAACGATGGAAACTCCGGACGGAAACAGCCGTCCCCTGGTGCGCACTCGAACTCTCGACGAATATCACAAGGAGCCAACTTTCGCGCAGGAAGGCAATCCTCCTGCGGAGTTGACTCTCTATCCCGGCTACGACTACGCCAAAGAACCCTATGCGTGGGGAATGACGATCGATCTGAATTCTTGTGTGGGCTGCAATAACTGCATTCTCGCCTGCCAATCGGAAAATAATATTCCGGTAGTAGGTAAGGAACAGGTCAACAAAGGCCGGCACATGCACTGGTTGCGCGTGGACGCCTACTACGAGGGCGACCGCGATAATCCCAAGGCTTATTTTCAACCGGTGCCGTGCATGCAATGCGAAAATGCGCCCTGCGAATTGGTTTGCCCGGTGGGCGCGACCGTGCACAGCTCCGAAGGCTTGAACGACATGATTTACAACCGCTGCGTGGGCACGCGGTACTGCTCCAACAACTGTCCCTACAAAGTGCGGCGATTTAATTTCTTTTTGTTCCAGGATTGGGATACGCCGCAATACAAGATGATGCGTAATCCCGACGTGACCGTGCGCAGCCGCGGCGTGATGGAAAAATGCACTTACTGCGTGCAGCGCATCAATCACCACCGCATTGACGCCGAGGTTGCAGGCACCGAGATTGCTGACGGCGAACTGCAAACTGCGTGCCAGCAGTCTTGCCCGGCCAATGCGATCAGTTTTGGAAACATCAACGACAAAAACAGTCAGGTTTCGAAACTGAAAGCGAATCAGCGAAATTATGGATTGTTGCAGGATTTGAATACGCGTCCCCGAACCACTTATTTAGCTGAGATTCGAAATCCGAACCCAGAACTCGAAGCGCAAGCATGACGAGGCGAGCAAGTAAACAATGGTAAGACCAACTGAAGTCGAAGTCGGCGAGGATAAAGCTCCAGTTCTGGAGCCGGGCCACAGCTTCGAGTCGATTACCGACAAGATCAGTAACATCGTTCTCAAGCGTCCAGTGCATCTCGGATGGGTAGCCGGTTTCTTCGTCAGCTTCATGGTGATGCAGGGACTTCTGCTGGGAATGACGGTCCTGTTCGTGAAGGGCGTCGGGGAGTGGGGCGTGAACATTCCCATCGGCTGGGGATTCGCCATTGTTAATTTTGTTTGGTGGATCGGAATCGGCCACGCCGGGACGCTGATTTCCGCGATTCTGCTTTTGCTGCGGCAGTCGTGGCGCAATTCGATTAACCGATTCGCGGAAGCTATGACGCTTTTCGCCGTCGCGCAAGCCGGCATGTTTCCGCTGCTCCATTTAGGTCGGCCATGGGTTTTCTATTGGTTGTTTCCCTATCCCAATACGATGGGATATTGGCCGAATTTCCGCAGTCCGCTGGTATGGGACGTTTTTGCCGTCTCGACTTATTTCACGATCTCGCTGGTCTTCTGGTTTATCGGATTGATTCCCGATCTCGCGACACTGCGCGATCGCACCGATAATTCCTTTATCCGATTTACTTACGGGCTGCTTTCGATGGGCTGGCGCGGTTCGGCGCGACACTGGGCGCGATACGAAACGGCATATTTATTGTTGGCAGGTTTGGCGACCCCCCTCGTGCTTTCCGTGCACACGGTGGTGAGCTTCGATTTTGCGATTGGCATCGTCCCGGGGTGGCATACAACGATCTTTCCGCCATATTTCGTGGCGGGCGCGATTTATTCGGGATTCGCCATGGTGCTCGTTCTGGCCATCCCAATCCGAAGATTTTATAACGTGAAAGATTTCATCACGGACCGCCATCTGGAAAACTCGGCGATGATCATGCTCGCGACCGGGCTGATCGTCGCCTACGGCTATGGGATGGAAGCGTTTATGAACTGGTATAGCGGGAATCCGTACGAAAATTTCTTGCGCTGGAACCGGTTGCACGGGCCCTATGCACCGTGGTACTGGTTGTTGCTCTTTTGCAATATTTTCCTGCCGCAAATTTTGTGGATCCGCCGCATCCGCACCAATTCCATTTGGCTTTTCTTAATTTCGCTCGATGTTCTCGTCGGAATGTGGCTTGAGCGGTTCATTATTGTGGTGGTCAGCCTGCATCGCGATTTTCTGACTTCGTCCTGGGGAATGTATTACCCGACTCGCTGGGATTGGGCAGTGTTCATGGGCACGCTGGGAATGTTCTGCGCGCTGATGTTCCTTTTTGTCCGGCTGCTGCCGATGATTTCGATGTTCGAGTTGAGCACTCTGCTGCCGGAAGCGGAGGTTAAGCCCGAATGATTACGGAACCGATTTTCGGAATGATGGCGGAGTTCGATACACCGACCGATATCGTGGTTGCGGCGCGGCGCACCTCCGAGGCCGGATATAAGAAGATCGATGCCTACAGTCCGTTTCCAATCGAAGAACTGGCTGAGGCGATTGGATTCCACCATAACGGCGTTGCGCTCATCACGCTGATCGGCGGGTTGCTCGGATTGTTTGGCGGATTCATGCTGCAATGGTGGGTCAATACCATCAGCTATCCGATCAACATTGGAGGCAGGCCGCCCAATTCGTGGCCGGCGTTTATCCCGGTGACGTTTGAAATGACAATTCTTTTCGCGGGATTGTCAGCGGTCTTCGGCATGTTGGTATTGAATGGGCTGCCGATGCCATACCATCCGGTATTCAATGTGCCACGATTTGAGCGGGCTACGCAGGATAAATTTTTCCTGATTATTTTTTCTTCGGATGCGCGGTACGACACGATTCATACACGCGCGTTCCTCGAGGGATTGGGCGCGAAATCTATTTCGGAGGTTCCCAGCTAAAGTGGCGAGCCTGCGAAAATTTTCGTCTCTGGGGCTGCTCAGCTTGCTCATGCTGGCCGGTTGCCGTCAGGACATGCACGATCAGCCACGTTTCAAGCCGCTGGCCATGAGCGATTTTTACCCAGATCTGCGTTCAGAGCGGCCTCCGGTCGAGGGTACGGTCGCCCGCGGACAATTGCACGAAGACACTTATTTCTATACCGGAAAAGTTGGTAATAATCCTGGCGACTACATGCCATTTCCCGTCACCAAAGACGTGCTCGATCGTGGCCAGCAGCGTTTCGACATTTACTGTGCACCGTGCCACTCGCGCATGGGCGACGGCAATGGAATTGTGGTGCAGCGCGGCTTCCGGGCACCGCCCTCGTACCACACCGATCGGTTGCGGAAAGCGCCTTTGGGATATTTCTTTGAGGTAATGACTTACGGATTCGGAGCGATGCCGACCTATGCGCCGCAAATCCCAGCCCGTGATCGCTGGTGCATCGTTGCCTACATCCGCGCGCTGCAATTGAGCCAGTCTGGGACATCGGCCGACGTTCCGTCGGGACAAAAAGTGCCATCTGAACCTCCGCAGTTCCGCGGTGATCCCGGCTCCGGCGCGACGCTGCCTGAAGTAGCGGCGCCCGACGCTGCCAATAGAGAGGAATCGCGATGAGCACGGCGCCGGTAAAAAATGTCGACGTGAAACCCAGCGACCTGATGGCGCCTCCGGTTGCGCAACTGATCCAGCAGCGGTCGCTGATGATTGGAATTCTGTTCGCGATTATTTCGCTTATTTTTGCATTCATCTCCCCGGATCAGTTCTTCCGCTCGTATTTGCTCGGCTACATGGCGTGGCTTGGCCTCACCCTGGGTTGCATGTCGTTTCTGATGATCAACCACATGACCGGTGGAGCGTGGGGCATGGTCGCCCGTCGCTATATGGAAGCCGCCATCGGCACGCTGCCGCTCATGGCGGTGCTGTTCATTCCGCTGATTGTGGGCATGCACCACGTTTATGTTTGGACCCATGCCGACGCGATGACCCACGATCAGCACCTGGTTGACTTGACGCATTCGTATTTAACTGCGAGCGGATTCGTCTGGCGCGCCGTGATTTACTTTGCGATCTGGCTGTTCCTGGCTTATCGGTTGAACAAACTTTCCGCCGAACAGGATAACCCCCCGACGCGGAATTTCAGCCCGCGCTTTCGGACAATAGCCGCGCCGGGAATTCTGCTTTACGCCTTCACCATGTCGTTCGCGGTGATTGACTGGGTGATGTCTTTAACGCCGCCGTGGATTTCGACCATCTACGCCATGATTTATCTGGTCGGACAGACGCTTTCGGCAATTTGTTTTATTGTCGTCGTCGAGCGGATTTTTGTACCGTATAAGCCAGTGTCGCAATATCTGCGCCCGAAAGAGGTTCACGATCATGGCAAGCTGATGCTGACGTTCATCATGCTGTGGGCATATTTCTCATTCTCGCAGTTGCTGATTATCTGGGCCGGAAACCTGCCCGATGAGATTACGTTCTATACGCGGCGCTTTCATTATGGATGGGAGTACGTAGGATTATTTCTGATCGTCTTTCATTTTGCGGTGCCGTTCGCGATGCTGCTCTCACGGCCTTTGAAGCGCGACCCAAGGCGTCTGGTGTGGGTTGCGGTGTGGCTCATCTTCATGCGCTATGTAGATCTCTATTGGTTCATCGAGCCTAATTTTCATCAGGGCTTCTACTGGCATTTCCTGGACGCGATAGTTCCCGTCGCAATCGGCGGATTTTGGCTGGCGTTCTTTTTCCGTAACGTAAGGCGGCGGCCGCTTTTGCCGTTGCATGATCCGCACGCGATGGAGCTTTTGGAATTAGTCAATGATTGAGCACCTGCACAATCCGCATAACGAAGAGGTGCGGTTCGAAAGCCGTGACCTATCCCCCAAAGTAATTTTAGGATCTTTGTTTACGTTGGGCGTGTTCATTGCGATTGTGTATTTCATTGTATTGGGGACATACAAGTTTGGCGACTGGTACGAAAACACCCACCAGACACCACAGAATCCCATGGCGCAACCGGCGGAGGCCGATACCCGGGATATGAATCCGGCAGTTACGAGAGAGCGGATTGACAAGAATTTTTCGCAGCCCCGGCTGGAGACTAATGAGCGCATCGACATCAACGATTTTCGGCTTCACGAAGAGCAAATGTTGAACAGCTACGGGCAGCCCGATCAGCAGCCGGGAAGCGAGACGGCCGGCTCTGTGCGAATTCCAATTGAACGCGCCATGGATCTGATCGTTCAACGGGGGCTGAACACGACGCCACGCGCTGGTACGACTCCCGAGTCGCCGGTTAACACTATTAGTGCGGCCGCCGAGCGGGCCGATCAGGGCGGTTCGAATCCGTTGCCTCAAGAGAACGACGCATCCAGAACGAAAGGAAAGAAATAGTGGTTCGCAAGCGTAGACAAATCAATCCGTTCTGGCTCGCGGTGGTCGCGATTGGCTTGTGCATAGGGGCTGTCGGCCAGAACATGAGCACCGGGCTGCTGTCGCCTCCGGCGAATGTGCGTCCACCCGGGCTGAAGAACGTTGGCATCCAGCAAAATTTGAATGGACAAATTCCGCCCGACCTCGCCTTCCGCGACGAAACTGGAAAGCAGGTTCGCCTAGCGGATTATTTCGGCAAGAAGCCGATGATCTTGAGTTTGGTTTACTATCGCTGCCCGATGCTGTGTGGAGAAGTTTTAGCCGGACTCTCCAGCGCCCTCAAAGTTTTAAAATTCAACGTAGGGGATCAGTTCGATATTCTGACGGTGAGTTTCGATCCCAAGGACACCCCAGAAATTGGCGCGGCGAAGAAAGCGGAATATATGGAGCGCTACGGACGTCCGGGCGCTGCCAGCGGCTGGCATTTCCTGACCGGACCGCAAAGTTCAATCGACGCTCTCACCAAAGCTGCAGGCTTTCAATATCAGTACGACCCCCAGACCGGACAGTTCGCCCACTCCACGGCGATCATGATTCTGACGCCGGAAGGAAAGATCGCGCAGTACTACTACGGGGTGGAATATGCTCCCAAAGATTTGCGTCTCGGATTAATCCAGGCATCACAGAACAAAATTGGAACCGTCGTCGATCAGGTATTGCTTTACTGCTATCACTACGACCCAAACACGGGGAGATATGGCGCGGTGATCTCGCGAATTTTGAAGCTCTCGGCGCTGGCGACTATTTTGATTCTAGGATTGTTCATGACCCTGTTAATCCGGCATGGCTCCGACGCCGAGCACCGCAACTCAACACGGATCGCGCATCATGTTTGAAACTTTTCCATTTTGGCCGGTTGAGGCCTCGACGATTGCGGGAGAGCTGGATCTGCTCTACGCTTTCCTTCTGATTTTATCGGCGGTCACGTGCGCGATTATTTTTACGACCATTATTGTTTTTGTAGTGAAATATCGCCGGCGTCCGGGCCGGGAAGCTGTACAGAACCATGGCTCTCTGATTTTAGAGATTGGCTGGTCGGTGATCCCGCTGGGCGTGTTTCTCGTCATCTTCGCCTGGGGAGCGATTATCTATTTCCATGAGCGCACTCCGCCGCGCGATTCGACCGAGGTTTATACCGTTGCGAAACAATGGATGTGGAAGTTTCAACATCCCGAAGGTCAGAAAGAAATCAACGAACTGCATGTGCCGGTAGGCCGCGACGTAAAATTGATTATGACGTCGCAGGACGTGATTCATAGCTTCTACGTCCCGGCGTTTAGGATCAAGCAGGATGTGTTGCCTGGCCGGTACGTCACGGCATGGTTTAAAGCGACGAGGCCGGGAACGTATCATTTATTCTGCGCCGAATATTGCGGCACAATGCACTCTGGAATGATCGGCCAAATCGTGGTGATGGATCCATCCGATTATCAGACTTGGCTTGCGACCAGCAGAACCTTCGGCTCGCTGGCCGCCGCTGGACAAAGCCAGTTCGAGCAACTGGGATGCCCCACATGTCATAAATTCGAGACTCAAGGGCGCGGTCCAACTTTAAACGGTGTCTACGGCAACCTCGTGACGTTGGAGGATGGGCGAACGGTAATTGCCGACGAAAATTACATTCGCGAATCGGTGCTGAGCCCGGGCGCGAAAATCGTTTCCGGATTCAAAAACATCATGCCGGTATTTCAAGGACTGGTGAACGAAGAACAAATGAATGAATTGGTGGCATACGTTAAATCGTTGAGCATGCCGCCGGCTGGTTCGGCGGGAAATCCAACGCTAAGGCCGCCGGGTACGGAACCCGAGCACACTAAGGAATAGAAATGGCTACCGCAGTAGTTAGTACTACCGAACGCGAAAATTATATCAACGCAGAATACGGCGTCCGCTCATGGCTGTTTACGACCGACCATAAACGGATCGCGTTGCTTTATCTGATCTCTATTACCGCCATGTTTTTTGTCGGCGGTTTTTTTGCTCTCTTGATTCGGCTGGAATTGCTGACTCCCGCCGGCGACCTGGTGCAGGCCGACACTTACAACAAGCTTTTCACTATGCACGGCCAGGTGATGGTGTTCTTCTTCCTTATTCCGTCCATCCCCGCCGTGCTGGGTAATTTCCTGATTCCGTTGATGGTGGGCGCAAAAGATCTGGCATTCCCCCGCATTAATTTGTTGAGTTGGTATCTATACATAATCGCCAGCTGCATGATGCTGCACTGCATCCTGACCGGAGGCGTCGACACTGGGTGGACGTTCTACACGCCGTTCAGCACCGCATTCAGCAACACGAAGGTCGTCGAGGCTGGCCTAGCAATATTTGTCGCGGGATTTTCGTCGATCCTCACTGGCTTGAATTTTGTGGTAACAGTTCACCGCATGAGAGCGCCAGGGATGACCTGGTCGCGCCTGCCACTCTTTGTCTGGGCGCACTATGCCACCAGCATCATCATGCTGCTGGGCACTCCGGTGCTGGCGATTACCCTTCTCCTCGTCGTGTTCGAACGAGTTTTCCATCTGGGAATTTTCGATCCCACACGCGGCGGTGATCCGCTTTTATTCCAGCATCTCTTTTGGTTTTACTCTCACCCTGCTGTCTACATCATGATCCTTCCGGCCATGGGTGTCGTCACTGAAATTATCCCGTGCTTCTCGCGCAAGCGGGTGTTCGGCTATAGCTTTGTGGCCATGTCGAGTATCGCGATAGCCGTGTTCGGATTTTTGGTATGGGCACACCACATGTTCGTGGCGGGCATCTCGCTCTATTCGGCGCTGTTCTTTTCCATCTTGAGCTACCTGGTTGCCGTACCCTCCGCCGTCAAAGTTTTCAACTGGACAGCGACCATGTACAAAGGGTCGATTTCATTTTCGACTCCGATGCTATACGCGCTCGGCTTCATCGGATTGTTCACCATTGGCGGACTTACGGGATTGTTTCTTGCGGCGCTGGGTTTCGATGTCCACGTGACCGATACATATTTCGTGATCGCGCATTTCCACTACATCATGGTGGGGGGGGCGGTTATGGGATATCTCGGGGGCATCCATTTCTGGTGGCCCAAGATTTCCGGACGCATGTATCCGGAAGCTTGGGGCAGGCTTTCCGCAGCCATTGTCTTTATCGGATTCAACCTGACTTTCTTCCCGCAGTTTATTCTTGGCTATTTGGGAATGCCGCGGCGTTATTGGCAGTATCCGCCGGAATTTCAGGTGCTGAATGTGTTTTCGACGGCAGGCTCCACAATCCTGGCCGTGGGATACCTCTTGCCCCTGATTTACCTGATGTGGTCTTTGCGCTATGGCAAGATTGCCGGCCCCAATCCGTGGGGCGCGGCCGGTTTGGAATGGATGACGCCTTCTCCTCCTTCCACTTTCAATTTCGACGAAACCCCCACAGTAACCTGGGAAGCCTATAACTACGACGAAATCCCCGCGCCGGAAGAGGAGGTTTCCCTTGAGCGATAGTCCGCTCGCTATACAGCACGCCCCAGAATTGCGGCATCACTTCGCTGACATGGAACAGCAGCGCGATGCCGCGTCTTTCGGCATGTGGCTCTTTCTCGGCACCGAAGTCATGTTTTTCGGCGGCATGTTTTGCGCCTATCTTATTTATCGTTATTGGTATTACAACGAATTCGCCATTGGCAGCCGTAGCATAAGCATCTGGTTGGGGACCATCAACACGGTCGTCCTGATCTGTAGCAGTTTGACGGTCGCGCTGGGAGTGCGTGCGGCGCAAATGGGCAGGCGCAAACTGCTGGTCACGCTTCTGCTTATAACCATGGTATTCGGAGTGGCATTTCTGGGGATTAAGGGACTCGAGTGGTATCAGAAATTCGAAGAACATCACGTGCCGGGAAGTTCCTTCAACGTAGATGATCTAGTTCAGAAATATCCGGGAATTCACATCGATCCCGCGCACTCGCAAATTTATTTTTCTTTGTACTTCGCACTGACGGGATTGCACGCATTACACATGGTCGTTGGCCTTGGAATCTTTACCGTCCTTACCTACATGGCATGGAAGGGAAGGTTTACGCCGGAGTACCATACGCCGATTGAAATCGGCGGGCTGTATTGGCACTTCGTAGACATCATTTGGATTTATCTTTTTCCGTTGCTATATCTGATCGACCGAAAACCGATTCACTGAGCATTGCGAATGAAAAGTCAACTTACTGCCACGCCAGCTCCTCCCCGACCGGAACACATCCTTTCGGCCGGGATGTATGTCACAATTTGGATCGCGCTCATGATCCTAACGGTGGTTACCGCCGGAGTATCATTTATTGACCTCGGTCCATTCAATACGGTCGTGGCGCTCGTGATTGCCAGCATCAAGGCGCTGTTGGTCGTTCTGTTCTTCATGCACGTGAAATATGCCAGCGACCGGTTAATCAAAACGATTTGCGTCGCGGTGCTTTTTTGGCTCATGTTGCTGCTGGGCTTGAGCCTGATGGATTACGGCACCCGCCATTTCAGCTAGCCAACTAACCGTTTTAAGTTCCGGCATGCCGGATAATCTCATTCAACTCGCCGCGTCTTCCAAATCAGCTACTGTAGACAGCATTCAGCTTGCGAGCGCGCTCAAGGGGCGCGTGCATGGCGAAGTGCGATTCGATGCTGGCAGCCGCGCTTTGTATGCGACCGACAGTTCGAACTATCGTCAGGTCCCGCTCGGCGTCGTGCTTCCTCGAGATATCGACGATGTGATCGCGACGGTCGCAACCGCGAAAGAATATGGAGCTCCAATTCTTTGCCGCGGGGGGGGAACTTCGCTTGCCGGACAGTGTTGCAACGTCGCCGTGGTTCTCGATTTCTCGAAGTACATGGCGCGGATCATCGACATCGATCCTGATCGCGGGTTGGCTCGCGTAGAACCCGGAGTCATTCTGGATGATTTGCGCAATGCCGCCGAGAAATTCCACCTGACGTTTGCGCCCGATCCCGCCACCCATAGCCGCTGCACACTAGGCGGGATGATCGGCAATAATTCCTGCGGTGTGCATTCTGTAATGGCAGGCAAGACCGACGACAATATTGAAAGCCTTGACGTTCTCACTTATGACGGCATTCGCATGAAAGTCGGCGCGACCACCGACTCGCAGATCGCCGATTTTATTCGCGGAGGCGGACGGCAAGCGGAAATCTATTCGTCTCTACAGAGCCTTCGCGATCAATATGGAGATTTGGTTCGCCAACGCTACCCTGATATTCCGCGCAGAGTCTCCGGCTACAACCTGAATTATCTTCTGCCGGAAAATGGCTTTCATGTGGCGCGAGCATTGGTTGGGTCCGAGGGGACTTGCGTAACCCTGCTTGAAGCGACCTGCAAGTTGGTAAAGAGCCCACCGGAACGCGTATTGGTGGTCATTGCGTATCCGGATATTTATCAGTGCGCGGATCACGTTCCAGAAGTGATGTCTTACCATCCGATTGGTCTCGAGGGTATCGACAATGTTTTAGTTGAAAGCACGCGCCGCAAGGGGGTCAATGCCGACGGCCTCGCGCTTCTGCCCGAGGGCAAAGGCTGGCTGCTGGCCGAGTTCGGTGACGACACTGCCGCTGATGCCACCGATCAGGCGAATAAATTAATTTCTGCGCTGCGACGGGACGCAAATCCGCCAAACATGCGCTTGCTCACCGACAAGGCGCAGGCCAAGCAGGTTTGGGAGGTGCGCGAATCGAGTTTGGGAGTGATTGCCTTCGTCCCAGGCCAACCGCCGGCCTGGGAAGGTTGGGAAGATTCAGCAGTCGCGCCCGAGAAACTTGGTAACTACTTGCGTGAGCTGCGCAAGTTGATGGATGAACATGGCTATCATGGCGCGTTCTACGGACATTTTGGCCACGCCTGTATTCACACTCGAATGGACTTCGAGTTTCAGACTGCTGATGGCCGGGCTAAATTCCGTAAATTTATGGAAGATGCCGCGGACCTGGTGGTAAGTTTTGGCGGGTCTCTCTCCGGCGAGCACGGAGACGGTCAAGCCCGGGCCGAATTGCTGCCAAAAATGTACGGTCCAGAATTAGTACGGGCTTTCGGTGAATTTAAAGCGATCTGGGATCCGGATTGGAAAATGAATCCCGGGAAAATGGTTGAGCCTAACCGTCTGGATGAGAATTTGAGGCTGGGCGCCGAATACCACCCTTGGGAACCGGCCACTCATTTCAAGTTCCCCGAAGATCGTGGCAGCCTTGCTCACGCAACGTTGCGATGCGTCGGCGTCGGGAAATGCAGGAGCTATGAAGGCGGTGTAATGTGCCCCAGCTTTCGCGTCACGCGCGACGAGGAACATTCGACTCGGGGCCGTGCTCACATGCTTTGGGAGATGACTAGAAGGGATCCCAGCAAAAATGGATGGCACGACAAAGATGTCAAGCATTCGCTCGATCTTTGTTTGTCTTGCAAAGGCTGTAAGAATGATTGCCCCGTGGGCGTGGATGTCGCGACTTACAAGGCCGAATTTCTTTCCCACTATTACCAAGCTCGCATTCAACCGCTAAGCGCATATGCTTTCGGGAATATCGATATTTGGGCACGGATGGCCTCGCACGCGCCGTGGCTGGCAAATTGGAGTACACAAATGCCGGTACTGCGTAGCATTGCAAAAGGCATCGCCGGAATGCCGCAGCAGCGGTCAATTCCCGCCTTCGCGTCGGAAACATTCCGCGCCTGGTTTCAGCGGCACGAGCCCAGACATTCGGATGGCGATCCGGTGCTTCTATGGCCTGATACGTTCAACAATTATTTTCATCCGGAGACAGCGAAAGCGGCTGTTGACGTTCTGGAGCACGCTGGATTTCGAGTGCTTTTGCCGAAGCGAATTCTTTGCTGCGGCCGTCCGCTCTACGACTTTGGAATGCTTGATCGCGCAAAACGCCTTCTGCGAAAGGTTTTGAGCGTTCTCGGCAAAGAAATCGATAGTGGCATTCCGGTGGTCGTTCTGGAACCCAGTTGCGCCGCAGTCTTCCGCGACGAATTGCTAAATCTCTTTCCCAACAACGAAAAGGCTCGGCGGTTGTCGAAGCAGACATTTCTGCTCAGCGAATTCCTGCGCAAAGAAGCTGCTCGATTCCAGTTGCCTTCACTGAACCGTAAGGCCATAATGCACGGTCATTGCCATCACAAATCCATCATGAAAATGACCGATGAAGAGGCGGCGCTTGAGCAGTTAGGAATCGACTATGAAGCGCCCGCTTCTGGTTGCTGCGGAATGGCGGGATCATTTGGATTTGAAAAGGAAAAGTACGACGTGTCGATCGCAATCGGAGAACTCGAACTTCTGCCGGCTGTTCGAAATGCGCCGAGGGATTATCTGATCATCGCGGATGGCTTCAGTTGCCGAGAGCAAATCTCGCAATGTACCGGCCGCCGGGCGCTGCACCTCGCGGAGGTTATTCAGTTGGGATTACAAAAATGATTAACCGATCAGGAGCATAAAAATGATATTTACAAAGTTGATCGCCGGAAATCCTTTTGTGTCTATAGCGGCGATCTTCGTGCTGATTTGTGCGATGAATGTGGCCGGTCAGCAGCGCCAAGACACCACTCCAAAATACCGGAATCCGAACTTAACCATCGAAGAGCGCGTCTCCGACCTGCTGGGACGCATGACCATCGAAGAAAAAGTCGAGGAAATTAGCGGAGGGGGTCGCAGGCGCGGCGGACTGTCACTCATCGACCCCACCGGAACCTTCAAGCCGGAAGATGCGCAAAGTGCGATGCGCGATCTATACGATGAAAATTCCAAGATGACGCCGAAGCAAGGCGCGATCTTGCGCAATGCTGTCCAACGATATCTTGTCGAAAAGACGCCGCTTGGAATTCCTTCATTATTTATGAGCGAGGCTCTGCACGGCTTCATGGGAAATGGCGCAACCAGCTTTCCGCAGGCGCTCGGCCTGGCAAGCACATGGGATCCGGAACTCGTTCACCAGGTATTCACAGCCGCGGGCGATGAAGCCGCCTCGACTGGGATCGATCAGGTTTTTACTCCGGTGCTCGACATCGCCCGCGACCCGCGCTGGGGACGTACGGAAGAGACTTACGGCGAAGATCCGTATCTCGCGTCGAGAATGGGCGTCGCCGCAGTTACCGGACTGCAAGGTGACTTGTTCAAAATTGATCGCCATCACGTGATGGCGACCGCGAAACATTTTGCCGTGCATGGCCAGCCTGAGGGCGGCACGAATACCGCGCCAGCCAATATTTCAGAGCGAATCATACGCGAGAATTTTTTCGTGCCTTTCAAAGCCGCGGTGCAAGAGGGAAATGTTGGTAGCGTGATGGCTTCATACAACGAGATTGACGGCATCCCATCGCACATCAATCACTGGCTGCTCGATAAGGTTCTGCGTCAGGAGTGGGGATTCCGCGGCTACATCACATCCGATGGCGAAGGATTGCAAATGCTCGTCAAGACTCACCATGTCGCCGCCGACAACGCGCAGGCAGCGCGGCTCGCACTTGCGGCGGGAGTGGACTTCGATCTATCCGACGGATCGGTTTATCGCACCTTGATCGACCAGGTGAAGAGTGGAGCGGTGCCCGAGAGTGAGTTGGACGCCGCCGTGCGGCGCGTATTGGCGGCAAAGATCCGTCTCGGATTATTCGAGAATCCCTACGTTGACCCCGATTACACGGAGCGAAATACCAATAGCGCGGAACATCGGCAACTGGCGCTGAAAGCCGCGCAGAAAGTTATTGTGTTGCTGAAAAATGAAAACAACCTGCTGCCACTCGATCTCACCAAGCAAAAGACGATTGCTGTGATCGGACCGAATGCGGCCGACGTTCATCTCGGTGGCTACAGCCGTGAGCCGGCGCACTCCGTCAGCATCCTACAGGGAATTCGTGATCGCGTCGGCAATAGCGCCAAAGTTGAGTACGCGGAAGGATGCAAGATCACGACCGCGAAAGAAGGCTGGCGGGGCTGGTACGAGAACGACGTGAAACTCGCCGATCCCGCAGCACAAGTCGAAAGTATTCGTGCTGCCGCAGAACTCGCCCGGAGAAGCAGCGTCGCAATTGTGGTGGTGGGCGAAAATGAAAGTACAAATCGCGAAGCCTGGGCGGAGAATCATCTCGGCGACCGCGATTCTCTCGACTTACTCGGCGCGCAAAATGATCTGCTGAAAGCCGTGCTGGAAACCGGAACTCCCACAGTGGTCTTCTTAATCAATGGACGCCCGCTTTCCATAAACTATATTGCCGAACACGTTCCCGCGATTCTCGAAGGATGGTATCTCGGGCAGGAAGGCGGGAGTGCGGCAGCCAATGTGTTGTTCGGAGACGTGAATCCCGGGGGAAAATTGCCCATTACATTCCCCCACTCGGTTGGCGATCTTCCCGATTTTTACAATCACAAGCCGTCCGCCAATCGAACCTACGCGTTCAGCACCAGAACGCCGCTCTATCCATTTGGCTATGGGCTGAGCTACACGACATTTGGGTATGAAAATATTCATGTCGAGCCCGCGCAAATTGGCACGGGAGGAACGGCGAAAGTTCGTGTGGACATTACTAATACAGGCACCAGAGAGGGCGATGAAGTTCCGCAGTTGTACATTCATCAGGAAGTTGCCTCGGTGACACGGCCGGTAATGGAGTTAAAAGGGTTTCAGCGCATCACCTTGAAGCCGGGAGAAGAGAAAACGGTAGAGTTCACGGTCACTCCTGACATGTTGTCGATGCTAAATACGGACATGCATAAAGTGGTAGAGCCGGGAATCTTCGACATTATGGTGGGACGGAATTCGGCCGATACGACTACGATTCCGCTTAAAGTGGTTGATTTAAACAAATAATGCTATGCGGAAGCGGCGGCGCGCAATTGCCAAGCTTATATTGCGCGCCCCGCCGCGACTGCCGATGACCATGCCCATTGGAAATTATGTCCACCCAAATGCCCGGTCACGTCCACGACTTCGCCGATGAAAAATAATCCCGAAACTTTGCGGCATTCCATTGTCTGCGGCGACAATTCATCGGTATCGACTCCTCCCGCTGTGACCTCAGCTTTTCCATATCCTTCGGTGCCCGCGGGGATGATCGACCAATTGTGTATGAGTCGTTCGAGGCTTTCGAGTGCCTGGTCGGTCCACAGCGGCTTACAATTCAACCAATTTAATTCAAGCCAGCGCGCGGCAAACCGTGCAGGGATGAATTTCTGTAGAGCCGACTGAGCACTCGAACCATTTCTCACTGTGGCCCCGCGAATACGCGCAGTCACATCCTGACCCGGGGCAAGATCGATCTGAATAGGCAGATTATTATCCCAATACGATGACGCTTGCAAAATCGCGGGTCCGCTCAATCCGCGATGAGTTATCAGCATTGCCTCGTGGAATGAATGACCCGCGCAAGTTGCCTGCACCGACGCGGAAACACCAGCCAGGTCGCAATAATCGGTCCGATCTTTTTCGTTGAAAACCATGGAGACCAGCGCTGGTCTTGTTTCGCGAATTTTCACTCCAAATTGCCGTGCGATGTCGTAACCGAACGACGTCGCCCCCATTTTCGGAATGGAAAGGCCTCCTGTGGCCACAACCAGCACCGGAGTCCGAAATTCGACCGCTTCGGCACGCAGGATAAATTCGGACGTGCGCGATACTTCTTTGATGTGAATGTTCGGGAAGATTGTTGCGCCGCCCTCGTTGCACTCGCGTTCCAACATGCTTGTAATGTCGTTGGCCGCGCGATCGCAGAAAAGCTGCCCCAGAGTTTTCTCGTGATATGGGATATGGTGCTTTTCTACCAGCGCAAGAAAATCGGTGGGGGTGTACCGAGCAAGAGCGGACTTGGCGAAGTGCGGATTCGCGGAAATAAAATTATCGGATGTGCAATGAAGGTTGGTGAAGTTACAACGTCCTCCGCCGGAGATCAGGATTTTCTTGCCGACGCGCCCCGAGCGTTCGAGCACGACAACTCGCCGTCCTCTTTTCGAGGCCTCGGCGGCGCACATCAGCCCGGCAGCGCCACCACCCAGAATCAGAGCATCGAATTTCTGGATGGGCCGCATCAGTCATAAGAGGGCTAAGCGTAGATTCCGCGCTGCCGGATGGTATAAGCCACGCGATCGATGGCAAGCATGTAGGCCGCAATCCGGTTGTGCACGTTGTGCGTCTCGGCGTATCGAACGACGTCTTCGAACGCGGTTGTCATGATGACCCCAAGCTGCTCGTTGACGATTGATTCCTGCCAGAAATATCCCTGACGGTCCTGCACCCATTCAAAATATGAAGTGGTCACGCCGCCGGCATTGCATAGAATGTCGGGAATCACGAAGACTTTTTTGTCGGCCAAAATCTCGTCCGCCAGTGCCGTGGTTGGCCCGTTGGCGCCCTCGGCAAGAATTCTGCATTTCACACGATCGGCATTGCGGCTGGTGATTTGATTTTCGGTAGCGGCCGGAATCAGAATTTCACACTCGGTGAGTAACAGTTCCGCAGGATCCGCGACCTCTGCTTCGGGGAAGCCCTGAACCGTTCCGTTGCGCTGGCGGTAATGCACCAGTTCCTCGATATCGAGTCCATTGCGGTTGTAGAGGCTGCCGCCAACTTCAATTACTCCGGTAATTTTGTAGCCGGCCTGCGCCATAAGCTGCGCGGCATTGGAGCCGACGTTGCCGAATCCCTGCACAATGACGCGGCTGGTTTCCCGCGAAATCCCCAGCTTCTTGATCGCCTCGTCGCAAACAATCATGATGCCGCGCCCGGTAGCCTCGCGGCGTCCACGCGACCCACCAATATTGATGGGCTTTCCGGTGACGACGGCGGTCACCGTCTGGCGCATGTGCATGGAATATGTATCCATGATCCACGCCATCACTTGTTCGTTGGTATTGATGTCAGGCGCCGGAACGTCTTTCTCCGGACCAATAAATTCGATCAACTCAGCCGTGTAGCGGCGGGTCATGCGCTCAAGTTCGCCAATCGACATCTTGTGGGGATCGCAAATAACTCCGCCCTTAGCGCCGCCGAAGGGGATATTCACCACCGCGCATTTCCATGTCATCCAGCTTGCAAGCGCCCGCACTTCATCCAGGGTCACGTCTGGAGAGTATCGAATGCCGCCCTTGCCGGGACCGCGTGCAATTGAATGCTGCACCCGGAATCCGGTGTAGACCTCAAGCTTTCCATTGTCGAGAGCAACTGGAATATGCACGATAATTTCACGGGTGGGATAACGAAGAATCTTCTGCAATCCCTCGTCGAGATTCAATTTCTGGGCGGCAATGTCAAAGCGGGCGGCCTGCGCCTCCCACGGATTAATCTCCTGCTCCAGAGAAACAGTCTTCATGGCGGCGGTCTCCAACATTAGCAGCCTCGGGTGGAACGAACTAAATGGTCAGATGCAAGGCAGAACATCCAGGACATTCATGGTAACAAGCCTAAAAAGTATATACGGTAGAAGGGTGATCAGGGAAAGGTGGGTGGCGCCGGATGCCCCACTGCCTTAAGGCGCAACTTAGCCAGGAAACCGGGAATTTTACAACTCAATCTCCATGTCCTCTGACGCGGCGCGCACTTTTGGATAATAGTTTCTGGCGTCTTGCACGGTTTTGTCGATGCAGACATCGCTATGATCGGGGTCGTGGTGATAGAGGATCAGCTCCTTCGCTCCACTTTCCATCGCTACATTGACGGCTTCGCGCCAGTGGCTGTGTCCCCAGCCTCGCCTCTGGGCTTCATATTCTTCCGGTAGGTATTGCGAGTCGTAAATCAACACGTCGGCGCCTTCGGCCAGTTTGCGTACGCTCTTGTCGAATTCCGGCTGTCCCGGCTCATTGTCGGTGGCGTACACCAACACGCCTTGTTTGGTTTCCATGCGGAACCCCAGACATCCTTGCGGATGGTTGAGCCATGCCACCTGGACCGAAACGTCACCGAGTTGCACTGGTCCCGGCTCAACTTCGTAGAAACTGTAGGCAGCTTTCATCTCGCTCATCGCCACTGGAAAATATGGCGACGTCATTTGCTCTTCCATCACGCGCTTAAGGCTGCGGGTGCGGCTGGAAGAGTGGAACATGAATTGGTTGCCAGAGTTGTCATAGAGGGGACGAAAAAAGGGGATGCCTTGAATGTGATCCCAGTGAAAGTGGGATACGAAAACATGAGCCAAAATTGGACGGCCTTTGAATTCCTCACGCAACTGGTGGCCTAACGTACGAAAGCCGGTGCCACAATCGAAAATGAAAATGCTTTCGCCCACGCGCACTTCCACGCAAGACGTATTACCGCCATAGCGCTGGTTTTCTCGTTGGGGAGTCGGTATGGAACCGCGAACTCCCCAGAACTTAATGCGCATAGTGGTTGGCAGGTTAAGCTGCAATCTTGCAACGCATAAGCGGATTCGTCAATTCTTTCGCTGGTTCAACCGCGTCCGGTTGCGACTCTGGTCCGGGGGTACTGCGTGACCCGTGGGTGCGCGCTCGCCCCGTCCTTACCTTAGCAAGCTTCGGCGATGTTCGAGCGACGCGCTCCCCTATAATGTGCAGACACATGCTGAGACCAGAGTACAAGGAATTCTTGCGATTAGCACGGCAGGCCACCCTGGTACCGGTGGTGAAGTCAGTGCCTGCCGACCTGCTCACGCCGGTGTCGGCTTTTCTGGCCGTGGCCGCCACCGAGCGGAACGCGTTTCTGCTGGAGTCCGTAGAGCGCGGAGAGCAAATCGGCCGTTACACCTTCCTCGGCGCGCGTCCGTATATGCAGGTGCAGTCTCGGGGAGCGAGGATCACGTTGCAGCGTGGATCACGCCGCGAGCAGCGCTCCGGCAACGTGATTCAAACAATCAAGGAATTGCTCCGCGCCCACACTCCGGCGGAAGTTCCGGGATTGCCGCCCTTCACCGCGGGGGCGGTGGGATATTTTGCTTATGACATCGTGCGCCAATTGGAAAATATCGGTGAGCACGCCGAAGATGATCTTAAACTCCCAGATTGCTCTTTGATGTTTTTCGACCGGCTGCTGGCGTTCGATCACTTGCGCCACCAGATACACATTATTGCGACTGCCGACGTCAGCAAGGAAAGTCCGCGACAAGCTTACGACCGGGCTTCCAGGGATATCGCGACGCTGGAGAAAAAATTGGGGGCGGGGCTGCGTTCGCTCAAATGGCAAAATTCAGTGAAAGCCGGCATTGGCAAAATGAAAATCCATGCGGGCACCAGTCGGGCACGGTTTATAAAATCCGTCGAACGCGCGAAAGAATACATTGCCGCGGGGGACGCTTTTCAGGTCGTGCTTTCGCAGCGCCTCGATTTCACTCCCAATGTCGCACCGTTTGATGTATATCGCGCGTTGCGAACCGTGAATCCGTCCCCGTACTTATATTTCCTGCGCAACGGCGATACTCACATTCTTGGCTCATCGCCGGAAATGCTGGTACGCGTTACGGGACGCAAGGTGGAATACCGTCCGATTGCGGGGACTCATCCGCGCGGGCGCGACATCGCAGAAGACGCCCGGCTCGAACAGCAGATGGTCAGCGACGAGAAGGAACGCGCCGAACATGTCATGTTAGTCGACCTTGGGCGTAACGATCTCGGCCGGGTGAGCGAATATGGATCGGTAAAGGTGCGCGACCTGATGTATGTGGAACGGTACTCGCACGTCATGCATCTGGTTTCGGCTTTGGAGGGCAGGCTTCGTGACGATCTGCATTCGCTGGATGCTTTTGCCGCCTGTTTCCCAGCGGGAACATTGAGTGGCGCTCCTAAAGTTCGGGCCATGCAAATTATCGAAGAACTTGAGCCAACCCGGCGTGGCATTTATGGAGGATCGGTGTTGTATGCGGATTTTGCCGGGAATCTCGATTCCTGCATTGCAATTCGCACCATGCTCATGCGCGGCAAGAAAGCCTATCTCCAGGCTGGCGCCGGGATCGTTGCCGATTCCGATCCTGCGAAGGAGTTTGACGAATCCGTGAATAAAGCACTTGCTGTGCTGAAGGCGGTCGCGGCGGCCAGAGGCGTGTAGCAGCCCATTTCACATTTTTTGAATAGTCACATCGAAGGCCCGCGTTTCTTACCAACGGGGCGAGGGATCCAGCGTGAAACGATCTGAAACTGCCGCACGACGCGTATGCCGATTAACCTCTATGATAATTAATAGGGCTGAACCTTAGAGAAAGGTAATTTAATAAATGAGAATGCTACGGCCTTTTTTAATAGCGATAATTCTCAGCGCCACTTTTTTTTACGTCACTACGTATCATTCCAACCATTCCACTCAGCTGTTAAGTACGCCACTAATCAGCCGCCCAGACAAAGTTGAAATAACGGAAGCCGCGAGTAATAACAGCACAGAAGACAGCGACGAGCAAAATAACATCAGTGTGTATCGCAAGAACGTCGAATCGGTGGTGAATATTACCTCGCGGGCGATGGCGTTCAACTTTTTCTATGGTCTTCAGCCGCAGGAGGGCCAGGGATCGGGTTTCATTATCGACAAAGACGGGCACATCCTGACCAACTATCACGTAATTCAGGACGCGCGGCAAGTGGAAGTGACTTTGCACAATCGCAAGAAATATCGCGCCACTGTCGTGGGCAGTGATCCATCTCATGATCTCGCGGTTATACAAATTAAAGCGACCGACTTGAGTCCCATGGTCTTGGGCGATTCTCGCAACTTGCAGGTGGGACAGAAAGTCTACGCCATCGGAAATCCATTTGGTCTGTCCGGAACCCTGACCAGCGGCATTGTGAGTTCGATTCGGCAGGTGCAGGAACCGGACGGGATGACGATTGATGAAGCTATTCAGACCGACGCCGCCATTAACCCGGGAAACTCTGGAGGGCCATTGTTGAACTGGCACGGCGAGGTGATTGGCATCAATACCATGATTGCATCGAATGTAGGACAAAGCGCGGGGATTGGATTCGCGATTCCGATTAATACGGCGAAGGCCGTTCTCAACGATCTAGTCACTCTGGGCCGCGTGAAACGCCCGGCGCTGGGTGTGCGCACCATTCCCATTTCACCTGAAATCGCCGATCAGATGGGGCTTCCGGCTGATTACGGTTTATTGATCGTACAGGTCGTGCCCGGCGGCGCCGCTGAACGCGCCGGACTGCGCGGCGGATCGGAGCACGCTTATCTGGGGAACATTCCGATCACGGTGGGCGGCGATTTAATCGTAGCCATCGACGGGCAACAAGTGCAGGACGAGCAGGATTTATCGCACAGCATGAATAACCATCGCGCCGGCGACACGATCAAGGTCACAGCTTATCGGGCAAAAAAGAAAATTGATTTCACGGTCACTCTGGGAGAAGCGCGGCAGCAGGTGTAGTTGGCGATCGAGTCTGCAATCATTGTCTTTGGTATTTGACTCAATGTTGAGGCCTGGGCTAGCCTCAAAGGTCCTGCCATGTTCGTTGCGCAGACATAGGAACTAAAAGAATGCTCAAAGCGATTTCAACTTTTATTTACGTAAAAGAACGGTTGCATCCGGGATTGCTGGACGGGTTGGTTCGCGGCGGGGCGCAATCAATCGAAATTTTTGCCGCACGCCAGCATATTGATTACGCCAATCGCAAGCAGCATGTGCGCGAAATTGCTGACTGGTTTCGTTCCAGCGGCATTCCGCTGAACTCGGTCCACGCACCGCTCTATGCGGATTACGAGTGGGGACGCACTGGCTCTCCTCCGGTTAACATAGCGTCTACAGATCGCGCAGGACGCATCGAGGCTATGGACGAAATCAAGCGCGGTTTGGAATTGGCCGAACAAATCCCGTTCCGCTTCCTGATACAGCACATCGGAGTGGCAAACGAGGAATTCGACGAACACAAATTCGAAGCGGCGATGACGTCGGTCGAACATCTCAGGGCATTCGCCAAGCCGCTAGGAGTGCGGATTCTGTTGGAAAACATTCCTAACGAATTGTCTACTCCTGAGCGGTTAATTGAATTTATCCAAACCAGCCACTTCGATGACGTGGGTATTTGTTTTGATCTGGGGCACGCTCACATGATGAGCGATGTGCCGCAGGCTTTCGAGACATTGAAAACCTATATTCATTCCACCCACGTTCATGACAATAATAAGGACCGCGACGCGCATTTCTGGCCGGGTGGAGGATCCATTGACTGGAAGCAGGCCATGGAATTGTTGCAATCGGCGCCGCAAACGCCGGCATTCCTTCTAGAAGTAGAAGAGAACGAAAAAGTCAATCCCATCGAAAAGATGGCGGAGACCTTCGAACATTTAGAAATTTAGTAATTTTGTAATTGGGCAATTGAACCCAAGATTTTGACATTCAATTGCCAAATTACTCAATTGCCCGATTACTCAATTTCCATGCCTTCTCCCGTAACCACAATTTCTGAAATCGGCCAACACGACGGCGAAACCGTCACGATTCGTGGGTGGCTCTATAACCTTCGCGAAAGCGGGAAGTTATTGTTCCCAATTTTTCGGGATGGCACAGGCGTGATTCAGGGCGTCGTCCCAAAAAACGCAGTTCCGCTTGAAGTTTTTGATTCCATAAAAAATCTTACGCAGGAATCGAGTGTCATAGTGGAAGGCAAGGTCAGAGCCGACAAACGCGCGGCGGGAGGATTCGAACTCGATGTTGTGGATGTCCGGGTAATCCAGCGCGTTGACGAAGCCGATCCATATCCCATTTCTTTAAAAGAGCATGGCGTGGATTTTCTGATGGACCACCGGCACCTGTGGGTGCGCACGCCTCGCCAGGCGGCGATACTTCGCGTGCGGGCGGAAATCATCAAGGCCGCGAGAGATTTTTTCGACGATCGCGGATTCACCCTCACCGACCCTCCGATCATCACTCCAGCCGCCTGCGAGGGAACCACCACTTTATTCCCGGTAGATTATTTTGAGGAACAGGCTTACCTTACGCAATCCGGACAACTCTACATCGAAGCTACGGCAATGGCCTTGGGCAAGGTCTATTCATTCGGACCAACCTTCCGCGCCGAAAAAAGTAAAACCCGCCGTCACCTGACGGAGTTCTGGATGGTCGAGCCTGAAGTTGCATATGCAACGCTCGATGACTTAATGGAACTCGCCGAAAACTTTATTACGTTTATCGTGAAACGCTGCCTGGAAAAGCGTCGCGATGATCTGAAGACTATCGGACGAGACGTAGAGAAGCTTGAGAAAATAGACGTGCCATTCCCACGCATCACATACGACGAAGCCGCCAAGATGTTGCAGGAGGCTCACGCCAAAGGCGCGCTGGAAAACAAATTCGAGTGGGGCGGAGACATGGGCTCGCCCGACGAAACCTATATTTCGTCGCAATTCGACAGGCCGGTGATGGTTCATCGCTATCCCGCAAAAGTAAAAGCCTTTTATATGGAACCCGATCCCGATCGCCCCGATCTTGCATTGTGCGTAGATGTTTTGGCCCCGGAGGGCTACGGCGAGATTATCGGAGGTTCGCAACGCATGGCCTCTTACGATTTGCTGGTAAAGCGAATTCGCGATCACGGGCTCCCCGAAGAAGCGTTTAAGTGGTATCTCGATCTGCGCAAATACGGCAGCGTTCCCCACGCCGGCTTCGGAATGGGTATAGAGCGCGCCGTCGCGTGGATATGCGGACTAGAGCACGTCCGCGAAACGATTCCATTCCCCAGAATGTTGCACCGGCTATATCCGTAATGCTAATTACCGCTAAGGACGCAAAGATCGCCGAGAAATAGAATATAGAGGACGCAACAATCTCACTTGCTTTTCTACTTTGCGATCTTTGCGAGCTCGGCGGTAATCAGGGACTAAAGAGTGAGCGAAAAAGACAGGCTCGATCAGATCACGCGGCGCATCATCGGGGCTGCAATTGATGTGCATAAGATTCTAAGGTTTGGGCTGCTAGAGTCGGCATATGAAGTCTGCGTGGCTTATGAGCTTCGCCAACTGGGATACAAGATCGAGCAGCAAAAACCCCTCCCAGTGACTTACAAAGACGTGAAATTGGATTGCGGGTACCGCTTGGACTTGGTTGTAGAAGATTCGGTGATTGTAGAAGTTAAAGCCATTGAACATCTGGCGCCAAATCATGACGCACAACTAATTTCGTACTTACGTCTCGCCGACAAGAGGGTGGGATTGCTGATAAATTTCCATGTGCAGCTCCTAAAGAATGGTGTCAGGAGAATCGTGAATAATTTTCCTGACTCGGCGGCCTCAGCGATCTCGGCGGTAAACTACTAACTGTGACAAAAACAACTTCCATACCGTTCACCAGCATTACGCCGCGAACAATTTGCGTCATTGGCGTTCCGCTCGACTTGGGGCAATCGCGCCGTGGCGTCGACATGGGTCCGTCAGCTGTACGGGTAGCCGGATTGGAAGCCCGGCTCGAAGAACTCGGACACGTAGTCGAAGACGCCGGAAACGTGGATGTCGCCATCGCCGAGCAAAAGCAGGCAGGAGATCCGCACGCAAAATATTTGCAGGAAATCACGGCCATTTGTACCAGGCACGCAGAACTTGTTCTAAAGACTTTGGAATCGGGGAAAATCCCCATCGTGCTTGGCGGAGATCATTCCGTCGCGGCAGGAACCGTGGCTGGTGTCGCGGAATATTACCGTCGTCAGAATCAGAAAGTCGGCCTCATCTGGATCGACGCTCACACCGACATCAACACGCCCGAAAGTTCCCCGAGCGGGAATGTTCATGGAATGCCGCTCGCGGCCTTAACCGGACTCGGTCCCGCGGAACTCGCCGATATTTTTGGCTTCTCTCCGAAAGTGCATCCGGAAAACTGTGTGCTGGTCGGCGTGCGCGATATCGACTCCATCGAAAAAGAAAACGTGCGCAAAGCCGGAATTGAAGTCTTCACCATGCGCGATATCGACGAACGCGGCATGCGCACCGTAATGGAAGAAGCTCTTCGCGTCGCCGGACGCGGTACCGCCGGTTATCACGTCTCCCTCGACATGGATTGGGTTGATCCCGAGGATGCGCCCGGCGTCGGCACCCCGGTTCGTGGTGGCGCAACCTACCGCGAAGCGCATCTAGCGATGGAAATCATTGCGGACCACGGGCGCATGTTAAGTTTCGAAATCGTGGAAGTGAACCCGGTAATCGATGAGCACAACCGCACCGCGGAGTTGGCGGTGGAATTAGCGTTGTCGGCCTTCGGAAAGAAAATACTGTAGCCATCCCCCGCTGTCATCCTGGACAAAGCCGAAGCTTCGCTTGCGAAGTATCGGGTGAGTCGAAGGGTCACTTGCAGGACCAAGTCCGTTATGCCCGACAATTGACGGCGGCAATAGATACCGTCCAAACTAAACTTCAATGAAAAAGCTACGAGTTGGAATTCTTTTTGGCGGACGCAGCGGTGAGCACGAGGTTTCTCTGCTGTCCGCCGCTTCGGTGTTCAAGGCAATCGACAAATCGAAATATGAGGTTGTCCCGATCGGCATCACCAAGGAAGGACGCTGGGTCACCGCAATCGATGCTGAACAACTGCTTACCGGTAAAGCAGTGGGCGAGGGCGCCCGCTCCACGCAATCACAGACAAATCTGCGCGCGGGCGATCCTCACGCTACTTCCAGCGCGGCTATACTTGCCGTCGGCGAAGCGGCAGTAGTCCCGCCCGAACCGCAGCGAACCGGAAGCAGCATGGCTCCTTTTCAAAGCGATGCTGCGCTCAGTCGCCGTACCACCGACCGCGCCATCAACGTTGACATTATTTTCCCGGTACTGCACGGCACTTTCGGTGAGGATGGCACGATTCAGGGATTGCTCGAACTCGCGGACATTGCATATGTCGGGGCTGGAGTTCTCGGCTCCGCAGCAGGGATGGACAAAGACATCATGAAGTCCCTCTTTCGCGCCGCCGGATTGCCCATCGTGAAGCACGTCACAGTCCTCCGAGGCGATTGGGAGCGAGATCCTAAAAAGGTGCGGAAGAACGTAGAGAAAACATTGAAATATCCGGTATTTGTAAAGCCTGCCAATCTAGGTTCGTCGGTGGGAATTTCGAAGGCGCATGAGCGCAGCGAGCTCGGCCCCGCAATCGAAGAAGCCGCAAAATTCGACCGCAAAATCGTGATTGAACAAGGTGTCGGAAAGAAGCAGAAGGCCCGGGAGATTGAATGTGCGGTGTTGGGCAATGACGATCCCGAAGCGTCGGTCCCCGGGGAAATCGTTCCAGGCAAAGAATTTTACGACTACACCGCTAAGTATCTGGACGAAGGTTCGGAGCTGATAATCCCTGCGAAGCTCACTAAAGCAGAAACAAAAAACGTTCAGCGCCTCGCAATCGCCGCATTCAAAGCGGTGGACTGCTCAGGCCTCGCGCGCGTTGACTTTCTCATGGAACCAAAATCCCGCAAGCTTTATTTAAACGAGATCAATACCATGCCCGGATTCACCTCGATCAGCATGTACCCAAAAATGTGGGCAGCAACAGGAGTTTCATATCCTGAATTGATAAGCAGGCTGATCGAGCTGGGGTTAGAGCGTCACGAAGACAAAAAGAAAAATCAATACAATCGCTGAGTGCAGAGCGTCAGGACTTGGTGTTTGCAACCAAAGTTTGTGGCTTGAGAGATTTCGAATCTTCCACCGCTTTTTGAATCGCGGCCGTGAGTTTGCCCGAGTTAACGTCGTCGATCAACTTAGCTTTTTCAAAATAAGCCGTCGCCCCCGCCGTTTTCAACTTTTCTTCATTCTGCTGTGAAAGACTGCTCAAGATAATGACCGGGATTCCGGCGGTTACCGGATCTTCCTTCAGCGCCATCAACACCTGTTGACCGCCAAGTTTCGGGAGCAGCATATCGAGCAGCACGACATCGGGCGGAGTCTCGCGCACAATTCGCAACGCTTCTTCTCCGTCCTGAGCAGTGACCACAATGAATCCTGATTTGGTCAGCAAACGTTCCGCGGTGATCTTCAAGAATTTACTGTCTTCTACCAGCAACACAGTCGTTTTCATACAGGTTTACCGCAAACGGAGTTCATCTACTCTCTTCTCTCTTCTATCGGTAGCCGCCGGGCCCTGCTTTACTTATTATTGACGGGCCCCGCCGAATTCTGTACCATAACCATACCAGTTTGCTCTTACGAGCAGACCTTGGATTTCATGCAGAGTGGCTGAGGGACGAGCCCTACGAAGCCACGACAACCGGATCGCAAGGAAACTTTCGGTCGCCCGGTGTCAACTCTCGCCCTTGGAAAAGGGGGAACATGAGATTCGGGGTGCCGAATTTTCAGCATCTCGCGCCTCTTTCCTAATTCCGGGGAAAGAGGTTTTCGTTTTGGGATCGCTTTTGCGCTCGTCCCCCGCTGCTCTCGCCGGCAAGAAACGGAGAGCTGATGAGATACGAACTGCGCTGTCGTGAGTGCAACAAAAGTTGGGGAAACCAGCCGCGCTCGATTTGTGACGAGTGTTTTTCTCCCCTCGAAGTTTTTTACGATTACGACTCCATCCGCGCTAACTTTACCCGCGAAAAAATCGCGCAGGGACCGCCCACGATGTGGCGCTATTCGGAACTGCTTCCGCTGCCGCCGCACTATCAGCCCACTGTGTCTGCGGGATTCACGCCGCTAATAAAAGCTCCGCGGCTTGCCGTTGATCTCGGCGCGAAAAATTTGTATTTGAAAAACGACGCCGTGTGCGTGCCCACTCTGAGCTTCAAAGACCGCGTGGTCGCCGTCGCCCTCGCCCAGGCGCGCGCCTTCGGATTCGATACCGTCGCCTGTTCGTCCACCGGGAATCTTGCCAATTCGGTTGCTGCCCAGGCCGCACGCAACGGATTCAAGTCATGGATTTTCATTCCCGCCGATCTCGAACCGGCCAAAATTTTAGGCACGCAAGTTTACGGTGCGAAGTTAGTTCGCATCTCCGGCAGCTACGACCAAGTCAACCGCCTCTGCTCGCAGATTGCCGACGAACGCAATTGGGGATTCGTGAACGTCAACCTGCGTCCTTACTACGCCGAAGGATCGAAGACGGTTGGCTTCGAAATCGCCGAGCAACTGGGATGGCGCTTGCCTGACAATGTAGTCGTTCCTATGGCCGGCGGGTCTTTGATTACGAAAATCAAAAAAGCGTTTGAAGAATTGTCGCAACTCGGATTAGTCGAATCGAAACAAGTCAAATTTTTCGGCGCGCAGGCGACGGGATGCTCTCCCATTTCAACCGCCGTAAAAGCCGGCAATGCAGAAATCGATCCGCAGAAACCCGCAACCATAGCCCGATCGCTAGCTATCGGGAACCCCGCCGACGGTCATTACGCAATTCGCGCGATCAACAAGAGTCGCGGATGGGCCGAAGATGTTTCCGATCAGCAGGTTGTGCGCGGAATCCAGGACCTCGCCGTATCCGAGGGAATCTTCACTGAGACCGCTGGCGGCGTAACCGTGGGATGCGCGCGCAAGCTCTACGCGCAAGGTCGCATTCTTCCGGAAGAAACTACTGTCCTCTGCATCACCGGCAACGGACTGAAAACCACCGACGCTCTCGTAGGACAATATGAAGCCGAAGCGCCAATCGCCGCCAAGCTCGCCGACTTCAACAGGTATCTGGAAAATGTTCTGGACGCACCGGCAAAGACAGCGGCCGTCCCCGAGACGGTGGAGGCCTAAAAAGTGACGATTACAGTTCAGATTCCCACCGCCCTGCGCCGACTAACCGCCGGGACCGACAAGCTCACCTGTTCGCCCGCAAATCTCGGAGAACTGCTCTCGGAGCTGGATGCAAAATTCCCCGACCTCAAGCCGCATCTGCGAGATGCCAGCGGCCAAATTCGCCACTTCCTGAATATCTACGTAAATGAAGAAGACATCCGCTTCCTCGGCGGAGAGAAGTACGCCTTTCAGGAGGGTGACGAGGTGCTGTTAGTCCCCTCCATAGCGGGCGGCTCACCCAAAAACAGGTAGGGACAGCCGCGTCGGCTGCCCGGTGAAGCGCAGCTGAACCGATGGTCTTTGCGGCAATTGATGGAGTGGAGCTTCGCTCCACTGGGCAGGCGCGGACATCTGCCCCTACGCAATCCTCCAATCCTCTCAAATCACGTAGGGACAGGTGTCCTCACCTGTTCAGTTGAGCGGGGCTCAACGCTCTTCATCTCCGGCTTATAGGATTTGTCTTGGGCGGCGAACCTTTTGCCTCGCAGACCCGAATAACACCCTGGAGAAGCAAATTGCCCGACGACCGAGAACTCAGTCCCAGCAAAATCGCCTCTGGCGAACGAACCTCGCGTCTCGTGCGCGAGACAATAATCAGGCGCATAGTGCTGGCGAATTCCCCGGTCCATCCCGTAATTGCGCTCCCCGAATCCTAGCAAAAGAATTTGCTTGATCATTGGCGTTTGGATTCTTATACTTTAACTAACTAGTTAGTTAATTATTTATGGCAGCAACATCACAATCCGTCCTTGGATCGCGCCACCGCCCTGATCAGAGTCGTGAGGCGATTTTGCAGGCGGCGGTTGAGGAATTTGCGAACGAGGGAGTGGCGGGCGCGCGAACCGATGCGATTGCGCAAGCCGCAAAGGTCAATAAGGCCCTCTTGTACTACTACTTCACAGATAAAGAAGCTTTATACGGCGCGGTGCTCGATCAAGTGTTTGGAGGCCTGGCGAAAAGTGTTCATGAGGCTCTTTCGCTACGACTGGCGCCGAGCCAGCGAATTCTGGCTTATGCGGGAGCGCATTTCGATTACATCGCCAAGAATCCCCTGTATCCAAAAATAGTTCAGAGTGAAATGATGCGTGCTGGACGGGGCAGAGCGCCGCAACTGGAAAGGATTGTTCGGCAATACTTTCGGCCGCTTTTTCGCCACGTCCATGAAACGATCGCTGAAGGCATTCGGCAGGGGGATTTTCGTCCTGTTGATCCCATGCAGTTCATTCCCTCTATGATCTCTGTCATAACCAACTATTTCACCACCGCGTCGGTGATGCAGATGATGACGGGCGAAAATCCAATGTCGCGACAGCGGCTTGCCAGCCGCCGCTCCGCAATGCTCGACTTCATTTCGGCGGCTTTGTTCGTAAGCAGCCAGAAAAAGAGAAAACGAGGAGGGAAGAAATGAACGCGCGCAATAAATTCTTAATTGTCCTTTCAATCGTGTTCGGAATTTCCCTGATCTACTATTTCGTCTCGACGCCGCGCTCCCGTGATTTGATCCTGATTGGCACGGTCGACTCGAATCAGGTCATCGTGAGTCCGCAAATTGGCGGGCGTCTGGCCAAGCTTTTGGTGGATGAAGGAACGCAGGTAAAGCAGGGTGATTTGATTGCGGTGCTCGATCCTTCTGAACTGGAGGCTGAAGCACGCGCCGCTGCGGCCACAATCGATAGCTTGAAATACAAAGTGGCGGAGACACGTGACACACAAGCCGCCACTCAAGGTTCGACATCCAGCACTGTGGCCAACGCGCAAGCGAAGCTGGAATCCACACGCGCGCAACTTCTTCAGGCCGAAGCTACGCTGCAAAGAACTGAGAGCGACAGCCGCCGCATGGTCGAACTCGCGAAAGAAGGCGTCGCGTCCGATCAGGATCGGGTACAGGCGGAAACCAATCTCGCAGCGCAACAGGCCGTGGCACAGGCTTTGAAAGATCAGATCACGGCCGCGCAAGCTGATCTCAATACCGCGATTGCCAACGTGCATCAGGCTCAGGCTGCCCAGAGCACTGTTCAGTCCACGCAAGGCCAGTTGGTGAACGCGGAAGAGATGCTTAAAGAAAGCGAAGTCCGCCTGGGATATACCAAGATTTATGCGCCGGTGACGGGCACGGTTTCCGTACGAGCCGCGCGCGAGGGCGAGGTGTTAAATGCGGGACAGCCGATCGTGACAATTGTTGACCTGGGAGACACATGGGTGCGCGCCGCCATTCCGGAGACTGAGTCCGACCATATCGGACTGGGGGATACAATGCGCGTTCGACTTCCGGGCGGCACCATCGTTCCCGGCAAAGTGTTTTTCAAATCGGCGGAGGCGGATTTCGCCACGCAACGCGATGTGAGCCGCCGAAAACGGGACATTAAAACCATCGTGCTGAAAGTCAGGCTCGATAATCCGAAAGGCGCTTACGTTCCGGGGATGACGGCGGAGGTTCTGGTATCTCCCGAACAATTAAAGGGCACGCAACAAACGCAACGCGCGGCGACGGAAAATCCATGACAACCGAAACTACCGTTACTGCGTCCTTGGACCGCGCGCCTGCGTCTGCCATCAACGCCATCGAAGTAAACCACATCGTCAAAAAGTATGGCGATTTCACCGCTGTCGACGACATTTCGTTCAGCGTGGCGGATGGCGAAATATTCGGTTTGCTCGGACCGAATGGCGCGGGCAAGTCGACGTTGATAAGAATGATGACGACGCTAATTCCAATCACCTCCGGGACTGCTCTTATTGCCGGACACAACGTGCAAAAAGATCCCGACGCCGCACGGCGCACGATTGGCGTTATTCCCCAGGCGCTAACCAGCGACCTCGACCTCACGGTCGAGGAAAACATGAATATCTACGCCAAGCTTTACGATGTCCCCGCAAAAAAGCGTAAAGCTGCCGTCGACGAGTTGCTGGAGTTAGTCGACTTGACCAAATGGCGGGGCGCGCAAACGAAAACTCTTTCCGGAGGCATGCGCAGGCGCCTGGAAATCGCGCGCGGGCTCGTACACAGTCCGAAAATATTCTTTCTGGATGAGCCGACGACCGGTCTTGATCCCGTGTCGCGCGTCGCCGTATGGGAGATGCTTACTAACATCAAGAGCCATCGTCAGCTCACGATTCTGATCACCACCCATTACATGGACGAAGCCGACCGGCTGTGCGACCGCATCGCCATTGTCGATCATGGCAAACTGGTCGCGCTCGATTCTCCCTCGGCCCTGAAGGCGAGTGTTCCAGGCTCCAACGTTATCGAAGCGCAATTCAACAACGCTCCAGCGGATTGGGAGAAGCGTCTGCAAGATTTGAGCGACGTCACGTCGGTTCAGCATCAGGGGTCGGGAATGTACAGAGTGCTCACGTCGAACGGGTCGCAAACCACAACCGAACTCGTGGAAGCCGCAGTGAAAGCGGGTGTCACGGTGAAATCGCTTTCCGTGCAAAATACGACATTGGACGATGTATTCGTTCACTACACCGGCCGGCAGTTGCGCGACGAGCTGGTAAAAGCCTATGGATTCGTAATGCCGCAAAGGCCAGGACTGCAACCATGAATCGAATGCTGGCAATTGTGGAACGCGAGATGCGCAAATTCTTTCGCTCGCCGGCGCTGATGCTGGTTTCTATGATTTTCCCTTTGGTGCAGCTCATCGTTTTGGGCAATGCTTTCGGCGGTAAGATTCGCGATCTCAAGCTGGGCCTGGTGGACGAAGACGGAGGAACGCAGTCTTTAAGAATTCGCGAGGCATTCGATTCGGTTCGCGCCAACATGCGCACCTTCGAGCCGATTTATTACCACGACGAAAAGAAGGCAATGGAAGATGTTCGTAACGGAAAAATCCAGGGCGCTCTCATCATCCCTCCGCAATATTCGCGTCGCGTATATGAGCAGGATCAGCCACAACTTGGGCTGCTGGTCGATAACAGCGACAACTTTATCAGCTCGGCTCTCGAGGACTCGCTCACGCAGATAACCGCGGCCTTGAACAATCCTACAGTTGAACCTCGCCTACTTCAGCAAACTGTTCTGCAAACCGTTGAGCTTTACCCGTACATCGAATACATGAAATTTCTTCTTCCGGGTTCGATCACGCTGGCAATTTTCATGTCGGTGATGATCGGCGGAGGCATGCTCTACATCGATGACAAAGCGCGCGGCGTGCACGAGGGTTATCTGGTCACTCCAATCACGAAGACCGAACTGGTGCTGGGACTTAACGCATCCAGCGCCGTTAAAGCCGTAATGACAGGCACGGTCATCACGTTTATTGGCTCGCTGCTTGCCGGCGTGGGCACACTCTTTCATTTCTCTACCGCGATCGGATTGCTGATCATGATCATACTGACGGCCGTGGCCATGAACACGATGATGTTTCTGATCGTGGTGCGTGTGGAAGATCCGCTCGTGCCTCGCGCCATCTTTGGCATTCTCAATACGCTATTATTTTTCCCCAGCGGAGCGGTTTATCCAATTCAAGCTTTTCCCTGGTGGTTGCGGGGAATCGCCAAAGTGGACCCATTTACGTTCGCCGTCCATGGATTTAAATCCCTGCTTCTGAAAGAAGCGGGATTTTCGGCGATCTGGCCCGACATGATGTACCTCTCGCTCTTCGCAATCATTGCCCTGAGTATTGCCACGCCGTTATTCAAGCGCACCCTATAAAGAAATCCACGTTTAATGTAGGGTCGTGCGTCCCGGCCGACGGGACGAGAGAGACGCGCGTCTCTCCATCGAAAACCCTTAACTTTTACGTTCGGCAAAAATCCTTTATGCTGGGAATGCTATGACCTTGCTGGATGCCAGGGAATATGATGCCGCGCGCGATCGCCGTCGCCGAATCAGAATACTTTCGATTGTCATTCTATTTGCCGTTATTGGCGGACTGGCGTGGCATTTTCACAACTGGCCGGAGGAACGAATCGCCGACAGGTTTTTTCAGGCGCTCCAGGATAAACAATATCAGGCGGCTTATGGCATCTGGATGCATGATCCGAATTGGCAGCAGCATCCGGCGAAGTACTCGCAGTATCCGTTCAACGATTTCTATCGGGACTGGGGTCCAGGCGGCGAGTGGGGATTAATCAAGTCGCACCGAATTTACGGCTCCGCCAATCCCAAAGGCGGCGGCAGTGGCGTAGTGGTTGAAGTAATAGTGAATGACCGGTCCCAACATGCCCAGGTCTGGGTAGAGAAGGGCGACAAGACGATCAGCTTCTCGCCGTATGAGTAGTTTGGAGGCGCCGCCAAAGAATTCGTAGCGAGACAAATCGCACGTCAGCGCCAAAAAGTAGATGTTTTCGTAGCATGATGAAGCAGCCATAACAGCTTCACTTGCAGTGCCGCCAACAGAGCCAGTGCTCCAATTGCCGCGTTGTATTCGCGATGCTTCATATACAGATCCCAGGAAAATTCAGAGCGCCAACCCGGCACCCTCAAGAGCGGCAATATTCGCGGAACTTTTCGCGCATAATCCTCATATTCCGGAAAGCGCGCTCTCAGGAAAGTTTCTTCAGCCCGAATCACAGGCATGTAAATCGCTACGAAAATCACCGCTGAGATCGCGGCAATCCACCAGCTTCGCGCCGCCAAAACAAATCCCAAGGCCAGAATCAGCGAGCCCAGATAAAGCGGATTTCGCGTATACGCATACGGGCCGCCAGTAGCAAGTTCCTCATTTTTCTTGAGATGTCCAGAGGCGAGTGCCCGAATCACGACACCGATCACCACTAGTAGGCTTCCCCCAAAAATTGATGTCCAAGTCGGACTCGCGAGCCAGACATACAGCACAGTAAATGCAAATCCGACAGGCACGCGGATGCGCCGGGCAATCCTTTGCCAAATGCCGGAAAAGTTTTCAGCCACGAGGCTCTTTCAGCAACTGACGTGCAGAAGCAACAACCTCATCGACGGTGATCGCCAGCAATCCGGGATCGACGGGCGCGTTTCGTTTGTGCGACGTCAAACTCGCTGGGCTGCGCAGAACAATTTTGCTCGTACCAAAAGGTCCATTGCGCGCCGGATCGGTAGGCCCGAACAATGCTACTACCGGAATTTCAAGCGTAGCCGCCAGATGCATCGGGCCGGTATCGCCGCCAATGAACAATGCCGCCCTCCGCGTGAACGCGATCAACTCCGTGAGCGACACGCCCAGCAGCATTGCGCATCCCTGGCTCGACGTCCGCGCCGCCTCCGCCAATGCCTCTTCGCCCGGACCAAAATTAATCAAGCACTTCATGCCATCTTGCGACAGTTGTTGCGCAATTTCGCCGTATCGTTCCGCAGGCCATTGTTTCGCATCCCATCCCGCACCAGGATTGAGTACGACAAATTTCTCTAGCTGATGTTTTTTGAGGAATTGATCGCAATCGCGCTCCGCCTTGTCATCTCGGGGGAGTTCAGCTTGATTCATTGCAGGGATATTGCCAGTGAACGATTCCGCGAGCGAAAGATTCTGTTCAATAACGTGAGCTCCCTTCGCAGCGATGGGTTTGCTGTAAAACATTTTTGCCGTGCCTTCCCGAGGATGAGCGAATCCATAAATTGAATTTGCACCAGATAACCGTGCAATGAACGCGGACCGCACCGAGCCCTGAAAATCAATAGCGGCTTGGTAGCGGAAAGTGCGAAGCTCGCGGACTGACTCGGAAATCTGGCGCCATGTGTCGAATGCCGTCAATGACCGGCGCCATCCCTTGGTATTCACCGTATGAATTCTGTCCACCAGCGGGCGTCCTGTCGACGGCAGACCGGCGAGTGCGGTGGATGGAGCGCACAGCAATTCCACCCAACGCTCTTCGACCACCCATCCGATGCTGGTTTCAGGTAAGGACCTTCGTAGAGCGGCCACGGCGGGCAGGGCATGAAGGATGTCCCCCATTGCGCTGGTACGCACGATCAGCAGCCGGTTCAGGCCGGAGGACGTCACAGACGCCGCTGCCCTAACCGCGATTGGATGATCTCAGTCGCGGAATGATTTTTAGGATCGCCGACGATCTCGACACGGCCTCCACATTCAATCACAACGTCGCGCTCGGGAACTGTGCCAACCGTGTAGTCGGTACCCTTCGCGTGTACAGCGGGACGAATTTCTCGGACGAGCGCGCGAACGTCTTTTTCCGGAAAAATTACCACCGCATCCACATCAGCCAGCGCCGCCAAAATCTCCGCGCGCTCATCCTCCGGCATCAGCGGACGCCCTTCGCCCTTCAGCGACCGCACCGATTCGTCGGAGTTGATAGCTACAATTAATTTTCCGCCCAATTCTTTGGCTGCGCGCAGATAGCGCACGTGTCCAACATGCAGCAAATCAAAACAGCCATTCGCCAGCGTGATCGGTTCTTCGCGCTCGCGCCACTCGGCAACACGCTGTCGCAATTGCTGCCGGTCTAGAATTTTTGTCGGATTCACTTAGCGCTCAGTGTGATCGAGTTATCGGCGGAGACTGCTCGATGGCATGAAGTAACTCATCGCGGGAAACGGTCGCTGTGCCGCGTTTCATGACGACGATTCCGCCGGCATAATTCGCCAGGTATGCCGCGTCTTCGGTGCTTGCGCCCGCCGCCAAAGCCGCAATGAACGTGGCAATCACCGTATCGCCCGCACCCGTTACGTCGGCTACCTGATCGGACCCGAAAATTGGAATGTCGATTGGCTTCTGATTGCCGGTAAACGCCGCCATGCCGTCGCGCCCGCGCGTAATAATTAACGATTGCAATTTCATTCTCGCCATCACCTGCTCGGCCGCCGAACACACCTGCGACCAGTCATGCCCAATTCGCAAACACAGCGCATCTTCCACCTCGGGTTCGTTGGGAGTTGCTGCCGTGACCCCCGAATATTGCAACATCCGGTGCCGCGAATCTAAAACGACGGGAATGTTATCCAACCGTCCTTTTTCGCGGATGGCATTCAGGATCGCCGGAGTCGCCGCGCCATAGCCATAATCAGAAATCAGGATTGCATCCGAAGCCCGCACGTATTGCCTCGCGGCCAGCACCAGTTCACGCTTCTGATTCCGGTCTGGCTCATTCGCCGGTTCGCGGTCTATGCGAACGACTTGCTGACGCGCAGAGTGCGTCATCCCCGCGAGGATGCGGGTTTTCGTAGGAGTCGCATACCCCGCTCCTTTCAAGATTCCACTTACCGCAACATGTTTTTTGCGGAACGCCCCCAGCAATAGACGACCCGGTTCGTCATTCCCAACGATTCCTACCGGTAGCACGTTGACTCCGAGGTCGGCGAGATTATTAACCGCGTTTGCGCCGCCGCCGGGCACCACGGTCTTTTCGCGATATTTCAAAATTAGGACCGGCGCCTCGCGCGACACGCGGGAGATTTCTCCGAAGACGAACTCGTCCGCCACAAAATCGCCAACCACGGTGATGGTGATTTCCGAAAACGCTTCGATGATCTTCTTTAACCGGTCTGCTTCTTTGGGATGTTTAGTCATCGCAATTGCACAGCGATTTTCTCACGCCCGCGCTTTGCGTTCGCGAATTACCCGCAGCATGATATCGACAGCGTTAGCCGCGTCCGCCAGTTCAAGCGTGACGGGCACGACCGAAAGCGGATCCAGCGCAGAACGCAATTGTCCAAGATTGATTGCGTCCTTCTCGGTAGTCACAAATCCATTGCCTTTATGCTTCTCCCGCAACCTACGAAGGTCCTCCATATCGCGCTCGACGTAAGCATGGTGATCGCCATAAAACAACTCCGCGACCGGGACGATGCCGGCTTCTCGCAATTGCGAGACAAAGTTCTGCGGCCGCGCGATTCCGCAGAACGCAACTGGCCTCGTCGGAACGTCAAGCAGCGCGATGCCGCGGCGCACTCGCCAAATCGACTTGTCACCGACCGGAAATAATTCCGGAGATTTATCATTCGTAAACACCACCGCATCCGCTCGCCGCAAAGATGAAACCGGCTCTCGCAGACGCCCGGAAGGCAGCAACCGATCCTCAGCGTCCTCCGCATTCATCAGCACAATGTCGAAATCGCGGGCGAGGGCGCGATGCTGGAATCCGTCGTCGAGAAGATGGACCTCTGCTCCGAATCTCTCTTCGGCAAACACTCCAGCCTCAAATCGATCTTTCCCCACGATAACCGGCACATTTAATTTACTTGCAATCAGTAATGGCTCATCGCCAAATTCATCCCGCGTCCCGTCTGCATCTACCAGCGCCACGCCACGACCTTGCCTTCCATAACCTCGGGACAAAACATCAAATTTAATCCCAAGCGCCAGCAGCAACTCCCCCAGCATAATTACAAATGGAGTCTTCCCGCTGCCGCCCACCGAAATATTGCCCACACTGATAACCGGCCCTCGCAATCGCCGCGCCCTAAAAATTCTGTGATCGTAAAGCACATTACGGATGGTCACCCCCAACTCGAAGATCGCCGAGCCCGACTTCATGCGACGGGCCCCGAGATCAAACCTCGCAACGCTTCCACTGTCGATTGCGTTGCTCCCATTTGCGACCTCACCGTCTCTGCGGCACTGCGTCCCAGCGCAGCGCGTTCGGCATCATTCGACAACAATTCCATCAGCACCAGCGGCAGTTCAGCCGGACCAACTCTCCGCACCGCTCGCCGACTCGCGAACAATCCCACAATGTCGCGAAAATTGTCCGTATGATTTCCCACCACGATCGCCGCTCCGTATTGCGCCGGCTCGATGATGTTATGCCCTCCGCGCGGCACCAGACTTCCCCCGACAAACGCGATGTCCGCCAGCGCATAAGTCGGTGCCAGTTCACCCACGGAATCCAGCAAAAAGACTCCACCGCGAATTGGTTCTCCCTGCCACTGCGAACGCCGCCAGAATCGAATCTTAAGTTTCCCCAGCAAATCTGCCACTTCATCGAAGCGCTCCGGATGCCGCGGCGCGAGAATCATCACGGCATTCGTATAAACGGACAGAATATTTTCGAATGCTTGCAGCAGCAGCGATTCTTCTCCATCCATCGTGCTGCCGCAAACCAATGTCGGACCAGCTCCCACGCCCTCAAACGCTAATCGAAGGTTATCTACAATCGCCGGCGGAGATGGAATCTCGACATCAAACTTCAAATTCCCGCTTACTGAAATTTTATTTCCGTCAGCGCCAATGTCCCGCAGCCGCCGCGCATCTTCCTCCGTCTGCGCCAAAAACAAATCGATCTGCTTCAGGATCCCGCGCACAATAAAACGAAAGCGCCGATAACCCGGCAAAGAGCGATCCGAGATGCGTGCATTTACCACCGCAATGTTCGCGCCTTCGCGATGCGCCAGCCGTAAGAAATTAGGCCAGAATTCCGTCTCCGCCAGCACAATCAACTGCGGACGCAGCCGTCTGAAATAAGGACGAATCGCGAATCCAAAATCCAATGGGAAATAAAACACGGCGTCTTCCCCAAATCGTTGCCGCGCCATCTTCTGTCCCGTAGCCGTCGTCGTCGAAACTACTACTCGATGCTCCGGAAAGCATCGCCTCAACTCCCGCACTATACCCGTTACCGCAACCACCTCGCCAACAGAGACGGCATGAACCCAAATCGCCCCCCGAACTGCCCCCACCCGCGCCGGGACGAATCCCAACCGCGCGCCCAGCCCCTCGCGATACTTCCCATCGCGCGCATATTGAATCAGCCAGTACGGCAGACTAAGCAGCAAGCCTGTGGCCAGTAGCGCACTGTAAAGCCAGTACATGTCAGCGCCATTCTAACTGCACTGGGCAGGCCGCCGTATAAGGCAGTGATAATCAGGCTGCCCGCATCCTATAATCGGTGACCATGCTTCCGAGCCCAAGCCGATTGATAATATTTTGTCTGCTGATCACGTCCCCGGTAATTTGCCTGGCGGCAAAAGATTTCGTCATGCCCAAACCGCAGCCAGCGGATTCCTATCAGGCTCACGATGAACATTCCGATGAGCAGGTCGGGGTGGGAGCCGATCCCTATGACACTTCAGAGAAGCAAAATATTTTCTCTGTCCACTACTACGATCTGGGACTGCTCCCAATTTTCGTTGTCATCACCAACAATGGGGACCAACCCGTTGCCCTGGCCGGAATGCACGTCGAACTGGTGAGCGCCGATCGCACCAAGCTCACTCCATCTTCCACTGGCGATATCTATCGCCGCATTTCGAAGCCGCATCCGCGCACCCCGAAGTATCCCCTGCCGTTCCCGACCGGCACAGGTGGGGGCGTAAATAAAAAAACATTAACCGACATTCAGAACGCGCAATTCGCAGCGAAGGCCGTAGAACCGCATGGCACGCAGGCGGGATTTCTATTCTTCGACGTCTCCGACATCCCTGACGCTCTGTCCGGCGCACATCTTTATCTAACCGGAGTCCGCGACGCCAAAGGAAATGAACTGATGTACTTCGAAGTCCAGTTAGGAAAACAGTAAGCGACACGATCCACGTAGGGGCGCGGACGCTCCGCGCTAGGCTTCGCAGTGGCGCTTCACTAATGCGAGAGGAGTCCCTTGAGGCGATTTAGAAAGCGGGCTGGCGCTTTCAGTTGACATTCCTTCACCCGGATAACCTTCCATCCCAGCGTTCGCAGTTGACGCGAAACCTCAGCGTCGCGCCGCACGTTGCGCTGAATCTTTGCTCGCCAGAACGCCGAGGATTTAGGCATACGAAGGCATCGCGTGCAGCCATGCCAGAAACATCCGTCAACGAACAAGGCTACCTTTGCTCTCCGGAAGACAAAAGGCAACGGATGACTGCCTTTCGCTCCCACTCCGAGTTCCTTATAGCCAACGCAGCGATCTTTTAGTCCGTCGCTTCGCATATTAACCAGCGATCTGGCGTTCATTTCTGTTCACCTGTAGCCCATCGTGTGTTCTAGATTAGAACACATATCGTGTTCCTGCAAAGTACTCTTTCTCCGTGTGAAAAGAAAGCCCACGGCAAAAAACATTACGGGCCGACGCGTCGCTAAAGCGCGCCGGGCTTTTCGGCCAGCACTTACGCAGGACGCTCTGTCCGGAAAGCTCGCCCGTCGTGGAATTCAGCTCGACCGCGCAGCCATTGCAAAGATCGAAAATGGGATTCGCCACGTTTTTGACTACGAACTAAAGGCTCTCGCAGAAGTGCTGGGGGTAGATGTCAGGGGCCTTCTTTGCGACGAAAAGAAGGGGACGGCTTGAACGCGGCTGAGCGGAAAAAGTATCGAATTAAACTGCTCGCGGGGCAGAACGGCATCTGTCCAGTCTGCGGCTATGACAGCAACTATTGTTACTTCCACGCTCGCAAGATTGAACACCCAGGCGCTTGTCAAAGGCAGCCGGTTGTCGTTCTGGAGCACAATCATGGGCACTGCAAGAACGGCTGCGAGGATTGTATTCGTGGAGTCGTACACCATGCATGCAATAGATTCATTGCCTTCATCGAGGCAAATCCCTAGGCTCACGACAGGATACTGACTCCGTGGCTTCGGAATTTCCTGTCGCGAGGACAGAAAGTCGACTAGAGGTTGGATGCGCGGTAAATTTCATTCCTGAAATTGGTACTCATCGTGAGCACTGCACCTCTATAATATCGTCAATGGCGACTACTGCCGATGCTTCCGTTCCGGTCCGCGCTAAATACGAGCCCGTTATCGGACTCGAGGTCCACGTCCAGCTTCTGACGGTCACCAAAATTTTCTGCTCCTGCTCCACCAAATTCGGCAACCATCCTAACACCAACGTTTGCCCTGTGTGCCTCGGGCTGCCCGGAGCTCTCCCAGTCCTCAACCGCAAAGCCGTCGAGTTTGCCACGCTCGCGGCCCTGGCCATCAATTGCCGCATCAATGAAACTTCCATCTTCGCGCGCAAAAATTATTTCTATCCCGACCTGCCCAAGGGGTACCAGATTTCTCAGTACGACAAGCCGCTCGCAGAGCATGGATACATCAACATCACCACTTCCACTGGACCAAAAAAAATCGGCGTCACTCGCCTGCATCTCGAAGAGGACGCCGGAAAAAGCCTGCACGAAGATTTTGCTGGGTCTTCCGATACGACGGCCATCGATCTCAACCGCAGCGGCGTTCCGCTCATCGAGATCGTCAGCGAGCCCGACATCGCCTCGCCCGAAGAGGCCTACGAATATCTCACGCGCCTGAAAGAAATCATTCTTTATACCGGAGTCAGCGACTGCAACATGGAAGAAGGATCGCTGCGCTGCGACGCCAACATCAGCGTGCGCCCCCGCGGCCAGAAGCAGTTCGGCACCAAGACCGAAGTTAAGAACGTAAACTCTTTCCGCTTCATTCGCGAGGCTCTGGAATACGAAATCGCGCGCCACATCGATGTCATCGAAACCGGCGGCAAAATCACGCAGGAAACTCGCCTCTACAATTCGTCCGAGGGCAAGACTTACGGCATGCGCTCCAAAGAGCAGGCGCACGATTACCGTTATTTCCCCGAGCCTGATTTGCTTCCGCTCGTGGTGGACGAAAAATGGCGCTCTGAAATTTTGCGGACCTTACCCGAACTTCCCGAGGCGCGCCGCAAGCGCATGGTCGCCAACTACGGCATCAGCGAACAGGATGCGAGCGTACTCACTCTGACTCGCACACTCGCCGATCAGTTCGAAGAAGCCGCCAAAGCCGCCAAGAATCCCAAGCGAGTCGCCAATCTGGTGCAGAGCGAGTTGATGGGACGCCTCAAATCCCACGGACTGGAAATCGAGCGGTCGCCGATTTCGATGAAGGGCGTAGCCATTTCCGCCGATTTAGTTGAGAGCGGAACGATCTCAGGAAAGATGCTGAAAGATCTCTACGATCTCTCCTTCGAACGTTCGAAGGACTTTCAGCAGGTATACGAGGACGAAGGCCGTCCCGAACAGTCCCGCGACACCTCAGCTCTGGAGAAGATCATTGACGAAGTAATCGCCGCCAATCCCAAACAGGCCGAGCAGTATCGCGCCGGAAAAAAGACGGTAGCCGCATTCTTCGTCGGCCAGGTAATGAAAGCGTCTAAAGGCCAGGCCAATCCGCAAATGGTGAACGAGCTAGTGGCTAAAAAACTGGAAGACTAAAGTATCGTTCCGAGTTGGCTTGGGTTGAATAGCCGCCAGAGCAGTGGACCGATTGCTTACACTGAGTGCCATTCTGAAGGACGAGGTCCGAAAAGGCTTGTCGAGCTTCGCTCGGCCGAGACAGCCGATGGCGGCTGTCCCTACGCGAGTGGTGACGGTGGGCAGTCTAGCTATTTTCGCTGCCGGCGCGCTTCCAGGTGATGAGGTCGCCGATGGTTGATCCGCCGGTGCTGGCGACGGGCTGCTTGTAGGCTTCTACTTCTACGCGAGAGGCTTCTTCTCCGACGGCCTTGATGCTCAGCCCGACTTTCTTTTCTTCCGGCGTCATTTTAATAATCTTGAACTCATGCTCGAGACCGGGTTCCGGCTTGGTCTGCTGGCCATTGGCATCTATGGCTTCGGAGTTGTGGCAGAGGCCCTCGACACCCTCGGCGATTTCCACGAATGCGCCGAACGTGGCGACTCGCAAAACTTTGCCGTGCACAACATCTCCGACGCGATGAGTTTGGAAGAAAGTCTCCCAGACGTCAGGTTGGAGCTGCTTCACTCCTAAAGAGAGGCGGCGTTTGTCGGGCTCGATTGCCAGAACTATCGCTTTGACTTTGTCGCCCTTCTTCAAAATCTCTGAAGGATGCTTTACGCGCTTCGTCCAACTGAGATTACTGACGTGAACCAGGCCGTCGATTCCTTCGTCAATCTCTACGAATGCGCCGAAATCCGTGAGGTTGCGGACTTTGCCTTCGACGGTAGCGCCTACCGGATACTTCGAATGTAGTTCGTCCCAGGGATTCGCGGCGAGCTGCCGCATACCCAGCGAAATGCGCCGCTCCTGCGGATTAACATTCAGGACCACGCAATCGACGTGATCGGCAACGTTAACCAATTTCGAAGGATGCTTCAGCCGCTTCGACCACGACATTTCGCTGACGTGAACCAGTCCCTCAATCCCCTGCTCCAGTTCAACAAACGCTCCGTAGTCGGTCACGCTTATGATCCGGCCACCGACATGCGCGCCGACGGGGTAACGGTGTTCGGCATCCAGCCATGGATCAGGCGTCAACTGTTTGAATCCCAACGAGACCCGCTGCTTATCTTTATCGAATTTCAGAACCTTAACCTGAATCTGGTCGCCAACATTCACCAAATCGCGAGGATGAGTAAGGCGTCCCCATGACATGTCTGTAATGTGCAACAAACCGTCGATTCCGCCCAAGTCGACGAACGCGCCATACTCCGTAAGATTTTTCACCACGCCGGTGAGAATGCCGCCTTCTTCCAAATGCTCGAGAGTCTTGGTGCGCTTTTCGTTCTGCTCTTCTTCGAGTAACTGCTTACGCGATACGACGATGTTGCCGCGCTTTTTATTCAGCTTGACGATGGCTACTTCGAGCTTTTCGCCTTTTACATTGTCGAGATTGCGCACCGGGCGGATGTCCATTTGCGAGCCAGGGAGAAATGCACGAGCGCCCATAATGTCAACCGTCAGGCCGCCTTTGATGCGTTCGATCACAGTTGCCTGGATGGGCCTTTTCTCGTTGTATGCTTTCTCGATTTCATCCCATGCGCGCAGGCGCTGCGCCTTCTCGTGAGAAAGGTTGATGTAGCCTTCCTCGGTCTCGCCCTTATCGCGCATGACGTTGATTTCGTCGCCCGGCTGAAATCGCGGCGTGCCGCCATGATCGAGAACTTCGGCAAGGGGAAGCATTCCTTCGGACTTGGCGCCAATATCCACCACCACGTGGGTAGCCGTGAGCTTCAGCACCGTTCCCTTGATGACATGATCTTCGCTCGCAGCTTCTTCACTCTCCGTGGTGAAGGATTCGAGTGCCGACGCGAAATCGTCGGGCGGCGCGCTGGATGGTTTGTCTTCGTGGCTTGAATCCTGAAAACGATTGGTGATTGGGATGGAGGAGCCCTCGCCAGTATTCGCGGCCTGTTCAGGCATAACTTCAGTCATGGTTGACGTTGGCGAATCCTGGTTGTGGGCGTTGTTGTCGTCGAGCAAAATTGTGGCCTCTCTGCGGTAGTTCTCGCACAGCGTGCGGGGTGGATGCGGGGCCGTTCAGCGGACTGCTGGCGAGAGTCTTAGGTTGTGATGGGCCCGTCCTGGCGAACGGACTTGAACAATCCCAGCGGTCGGACGTTTAAGAACAAACCCGCGTCCCAAGGGAACACTTCCGACTATAGCAACCGCTTCCGAACAGTGTCAAACGTCGATCGCTAACATTCGATGTGGCTTCTCCACATCAAACGGAGGGGCCAGCGTCCCCGTCGCACAAATGCCATGAACTACAGAAAGCGCAGTGCAACTGCCCTCCTCAAACCACAATCTGCTACTCTGCGTTCACATGGACTATCTTTGGACCCCGTGGCGTTACGCGTATGTGAGTGGCGCCGAAAAAACCTCAGAATGCATTTTCTGCGAACTTCCTAAGCAGGAGGATGAGAAGGCACTGATCGTTCATCGCGGTCAGCATTGCTTCATCATCCTAAATAGCTTTCCCTACTCTCCCGGGCACGTAATGATCGTTCCATTCGCGCATCTTGATGAAGTACAAAAGCTTCCTAAAAGTGCAGCGCACGAAATGATGGATTTGTCGCAGAAAATGGAATGCGTTCTGAGGGAGCTCTATAACCCGGATGGAATCAATCTTGGAATGAACATTGGCAAAGCCGCAGGGGCCGGGGTCGCTGGACACATTCACATGCACGTTCTACCGCGGTGGGTTGCGGACGCCAATTTCATGTCTGTGGTGGGGGAAACTCGCGTTTTGCCGGAGAGTCTGCAAACAACGTTTCAAAAACTAAAAAAAGCTCTGGCTATACCAAAATAAAAACGTCACCCCCAAGATCTTTGTGGGATCTGACTGTCTCTGGGAGCGACGTTCCTGTCGGAGAAACTGCCCCGCGGTGCGGGGCAACATTAAATTCAGCTTAGGATAATGCGCGATCCCAGTTGTCACAGATTTGTAAATTAGCGATCTGGGCCGCGATGAGCGTGGATTAAGTGAAATTCTTTAAAAAGCGGGGCAAATGCATCCGTGATGGAGGCTTTGCTCCACACCGAAGAGCAGCTACGAGGCCTTCTTTCGTGGCGCGGGCACCTGGATTAGCTCGATTTGGCTCTGGTGCCGCTTCTTCGCGTCTGCCTCAGCTTCTTCCTGGGTCGCTCCAGTTCCTACAACTTTGCGGTCGTCGATGGAAAGCGCAGCCCAACTTCCTACTTTCAGACCGGTCAATAAGGGGTCGTTGGAAGTTTCTGGCGAAGTTGCGCCTGCCGTGTTGCCATCGGGGTCAGGAATTGACGACGGAGGATCGCTGCTGGGGAACGAATCGGCGCCAGTTTTATCGAACGCCTTTTCCTGCGCTTGACTCCCGTGAATGTGGCGCTCTTCGGTATCGCGGCGACTGCCGACATGCTCCGGATCCTGGGAAGTAATTTGCGGTGCACCTTCTTGTCTCTCGCTCATCTTAAAACCTCTGCTTCGCATTGTCTCCCAAGTATCGGTGGAACGGCTATCAGGTCTTTCATTCAGGGCAGTAAAGTCCTAATCGGCGGATTCGAGTTGTACTTCACTTCGGGATAAATCCCGTCGAAAGCAATCCATAGCAGAATCAAGAGAATGTAGAGTAGGACGCTGCCCTCGGGGCCGACCGAGCCTCCCGTCAGCCAATGAGGACCGTGCAGGGAGGATTTCAAAAGATGACCCGGAGAGACGCCGCCACTGTCAGGTACAGAATATAAAAAGCTCTCGCCCCAATCCCATGCGGCGTGAAAACCTACGGCAAACCAGAGCGTTCCGGTGCGACGCAGGGTAAGGCAGAAAAAAAGCCCGATGCCCGCCGCGGCGGCGATGCCATTCCAAGCCTCGCCCGGATTCAGAAAGTGAATCCCGCCAAACACCAAAGAAAGAGGGAGAGCCGCAGGCCAGAACCCGATTGCCTGAGTCAGGGTAAACTGGCTGTAACCACGCATCAGGAACTCTTCGGCGAAAGCAACCACCAGAAAAAACACCCCCCAAAGGGCGGCGAATTTCAGAATACGAAATCCGTGAAGCGCGAGTCTTCCAAAACTGAAAGCATTGGCTCCGTGCAAGAGAAAAATGAGCGAACTCAGCGCTACAATTCCCCATAAGCAGCCGCTCCAGAAAAGTCTGCCAAACGCCGCCGGCCCCGGCAGGCCGTAATCGCTCCAATTCCGCCATTCCAGACGTGACATGACCAGGGCTGGAACAACCGCGGCGATCAGCAATATGATTTCCGACGCAAATTCAATCCAAAGATCCAGCACGTCAAAACGTTGCACGCTGTAAGAGAGCGCAGCGTCCAGCAATAGATATAACGCTCTTGACATGGCGAAATAGACGAACAATCGCCATATCGGCCGTAAGCCATGTTTATCGAGAAAAATCCGGGACCCACGGTCATTGAAGGCCGAATCGAACAATGGCGCGTGCGCTGATTCACCGTCACCAGCGGGCTGCTGTACCGAGCCAAAATTATCGCCTGGGAGCGAGTCGGGCCCATTCATATGACTTCCTCAATCACTCCGGTCATGGTAAAACACTCCCCTTGCTTCCATGACTGCATTTTTAAGCCGGGAACGATTCGGGCGTCCGCAGGTGCTGGCGGCGATCCTGCTCGCCCTGTTTCTGGCGCAGTGTCTCTGGCTCATTGGTCATGTTGGAGCGGCCATCGATGTTGAGTCCACCGAATTGTTCCGGGTGCAGGAAGGGCTAAGGCAATGGCGCGGCGAAGCTATCGCAGGCGCGCCATCGATGGCACGCGTCGAAAGTGGGACTCTCTCCCCGCCAGAAATCGATTTGAATGCGGGATATGACCCCGATCATTCTCCATTGTGGTACTTGCTCTTATCGGCTCCTTTATTGCGTTCTAACGCCTCGCAAGAGGCGCCCGCCTCACCCTATTGGCCTTGGCTCGAAAGACTCCCCTTTGTGCTTTTTGGCCTGCTTCTAGGCGCTTCGTTGTGGTACGTAGCTCGCAGGCTTTATGGAAACGCTGGCGGATACATCGCGCTGATCCTTTATTGCTTTTCTCCGGAGATGATTCGTTCCAGCTGCTTATGGAACGCCGAGCCGGAAATGGGCGCGGCGTGGGGAGCGTTTGGCGCTATCTTCACCGCCATCGCCGTCGCCCACACGCTGTATGCTCCGCGCGAGGTTGTGGTGTGGAACTGGCGCCGGACCCTGCTTCTCGGCCTATCCCTGGCGCTCGCCATCGGATCCCAGTTCTCGCTGATTGTAACCGCCCCAATCGCTCTCGGATTCATGCTCTACCTGGCCCCCGAACGCCGGCGCGCCGCGATCGTGATCTGGGTGTCAGCATGTGCCGTGGGATTTTGTTTGTTCTACCTGTCGTACGGTTTGCACGCGTCGGTTTTTTGGCGGGGAATGCGTCACGCAAAATTTCTGAACATCAACTGGCTCGCCTTCGCCATGCGCGGCGACTATCTCCAGTTGCTGTCCCGTCTCGGCCAGTCCGGACCCGCCATGCCGCTCGCCTTGGCCGCAGCCCTGATTACCTACGGCCTATGGCGGCGGACTCGCTATTTCGGAAACACCGCGCCTTTGCTGACCGCGGCACTGTTCCTTATTTTGAGTCTGGGTTCGCCCCACTACCCGGGGTTCGGATTTCAATTGATGGCCGTGCCGTTCTTAATGCTCTTCGTAGCCGGGATAGCCGCCGACGCCCTGGAAAGCAAACATCGCGATCTGGCCCTGGCTTGTGTGTGGAGTTTATTAATTGGCAACGCAGTCTGGAATCTCTTCGCAATCAGTTAATGGAGCGACTGGCGTGGGCGCCCGTCAAGAAAAAATTATGACCCCACTATCAACCGTTCAGCGTACCCTCAACCCATGAACAAAAAAGAAATCAAATCCCCGAGAATGACGGCGAATTTTCTGCTTTGGATGATCGTGGCCGCGGTAATTTTTGTCGCAGTAATGCTGCATGTTTGGAAGGTTTTTTGAGTCCCACAAGGATTGTGCCATCCGTTAGATACTTCGCGAGGCGTCAAATCTTGGAACAGGCCATTCCGCCTATGTTTCGTTGTGGTTACGAAAGGGTGAAGCCTGAGACTGGCCTACAGTATCATTCCTTGAAATTCAATCTCCCGCCACGAATATCCCATGCTAGGATCGTCACGATAGATGACGACCCCAATGAGCACACGCATCCTAATAGTCGATGACAGCCCTCTGGTCCGGCAAAGACTGCGCGACATGCTGCAACAACATTCGCAATGGGAGGTTTGCGGGGAGGCGGCTAGCGGGCGGGATGCACTTGAAAAAGTTCAACTGATGAAGCCGGACATAGTCGTGCTCGATTTTCTGATGCCGGGAATGGATGGGCTTCAAACCGCACGGGAAATTGGAAAACTGCTTCCGTCAATTCCCATTCTTATGTTCACCATGCATCTATCGCAGCAATTGGTGGAGGAAGCCCGCAATGTGGGTATTCGCGGCGCGGTCCCGAAATCAGATGCCGGGCGTATTATCGAAGGCGTGGAGGCGCTTCTTCGCAACGAAGCATATTTCTCCGTCCCAAGCTCGCTCGATTAATGCGATTCAATTAACCTTTAACCTTTGACAATCTTCCTGGTCGCGTCATCCCATTTCGCAATTGATTTGTTGAAGTAGGCGTAATTTGCGAGGTGGCAGCCCAAAGCCGCCCGGTTGCCGAATTCCTCGTTTTCCACTGTTTTGTTTCTGGTTCGCACCGCATTAAAGAAATTAGCCTGATGATCTGAAATGTCGCTGTAGCCGGGCGGATTGGCGTAGCTTTCGCCTTCCTCGTCCAGCTTATAACTCAACGGCGACGGCAGCGGATGATCGGCTTGCCACTTCTGTAAATACTCCATGCGCATCTGTTCCGGCCAGCCGATCGTGGAGTAGCCCTCCGGCTGCGGACGCGTGTCCTGCGGCCGAAACGTCAGGGTCGCGTCTTTGATGATCATCGTTCCCTTGGTCCCATAGAATCCAATAAACTCTCCGCCTTCATTGTTGAGGTTGCAGCGCACGGCAAAGCGGAAGCTCGGATAATCGTAAAAAGTGTCGATCAAGTCGGGAAAATCCCGGCCATCCTTCCATCGGAAAAGGCCGCCGGAGGATTGCGCACGCTCCGCAACGGTATCGGTTCCGGTAATGAAATGCACGCCCGAAATCAGGTGAACGAATAGATCTCCCGCCAAGCCTTCTCCGTAGTCCGAAAAGCAGCGCCAGCGGAAGAAGCGCACTGGATCGAACGGCCGTTTTGGCGCATCCGTCAGAAACGCGTTCCAGTCGATGGTTTGTTCGCTTGCGTCCGGCGGAATGGGATAGACCCACGCGCCGCTGGCCGAATTCCGGTCCCAATAGGCTTCGATAAAACATACGTCGCCGAGTTTGCCGGAATCGTAAATTTCCTTTGCCTTGGCGTACAGGATCGAACTGACGCGCTGGCTGCCAATTTGCACCACACGATTGGCTTTTTGCGCCGCTTCCAACATGGCGAAGCCGTCGTCGACCGTGTGCGACATGGGCTTTTCGCAATAGATATCTTTTCCTGCGGCGCAGGCGTCTACAAAAACTCGCCGGTGCTGATGATCCGTGACGGCGATGATAACCGCATCTACGTCTTTGCGGTCGAGGATCTCTTTATAATTTCGAGTCGCGGGGACGCGCTTCTTCACTGCCTCCTGCGCCGCAATATGCCGCGAGTCGTAAAGATCGCAGACCGCTACGCATTCCACTCCGGGCACCCGAAGCGTAGCCTGGAGCAATTCGCAGCCGCGCACTCCAGTTCCAATCGACGCAAAGCGGACGGTGTCGCTAGGGGCCATTTTTTGTGGCGAAGCCAGCAGGCGTGAAGGCTCGAGCAATGTGAACTTAGCGCCTGCACCCGAAAGCACAGCTCCAGTTCCAATCTGCATGAAGCGGCGGCGAGTTGTATTACTCATAGAGAAAGACCACCTTCTGAACTGATCCACAGTTCCGCATGGGAATTTTCGACCGAGGGATTATTGCACAATCCGGGAACCCGAACAGCCATCTTTTTAGTCGCGGCAGAAGATAGAGGAATAAGCGGACTTTTGTTTACTCGCTGGTGAAATAGTCCACCGAGATCGGATTCTCGAAAAGTGAATAGTCGCGGGTCACGACCGTTATGCCGCTTTCGGTGACAAAATATTTCTGCCCGTCAGCTTCGGGATCGTATCCAATCGTGGTTCCTTCGGGGATGTGAACGTCACGATCGATAATTGCGTTGCGAATGCGGCAATGCCTGCCTACATTCACGTGCGAGAACAGAATGCTGGCATCAATGTCGCTGTAAGAGTTCACCCGAACGTCGGGCGAGAGCACGCTATTACGCACGCAACTTCCGGAAACGATGCAGCCGGCGGAAACGATGGAATCCAGCGCCTGGCCCGTGCGTCCGGCCTCGGCAAACACGAACTTCGCCGGCGGATATTGTCTCTGGTGAGTGCGAATGGGCCACTGCGAATCGTACAAATTAAATACCGGCGACACCGAAACAATATCCATGTTGGCTTCGTAATAAGCCTCAAGGGTGCCCACGTCGCGCCAATACAGGGCTTCTTTTTTATTCTCGTCGACAAAGTCGAAGGAATAGACGCGGTAATCGTCCATCATTTTGGGCAGAATGTCTTTGCCGAAATCGTGGCTGGAATTTTCGTCCTCGGCATCCTTCAAAAGCACCGGAATCAGCACATCGGTGTTAAAAATATAAACTCCCATCGAAGCCGAAACTTTCGCGGCGTTATAAGGCGAGCGCAAGTTTGTCTCTTTGGGTTTCTCCAAAAAACCAACCACCCGGTAGTCGCGATCGACATCCACCACGCCAAATCGCGAAACTTCTTCGGGATCGATTTGAATCGTTGCCAGCGTGACATCAGCGCCGGAATCATTGTGCTGTTTCAACATGCGGCCATAATTCATCTTGTAAATGTGGTCGCCGGACAGAATCAGAACGTGACGCGGCTGCTCCGATCCAATCGAATAAATATTCTGATATACGGCGTCCGCGGTCCCCTGATACCACTGATCACTGACCCGCTTCATTGGGGGCAGCACTTCGATGAACTCGCCCATTTCGCGCCCCACAATGTTCCATCCTTCGCGAATGTGACGATTCAGCGACAGCGCTTTGTACTGTGTGAGGATATAAACCCGCCGCAAGTCAGAATTTATGCAGTTGGAAAGCGTGATATCGATAATGCGGTACATGCCGCCGAAGGTTACGGCCGGTTTGGCGCGGTCGCGTGTCAGGGGATAGAGCCGCTCACCAGCTCCTCCGGCTAACAAAACGCCCAACGTGTCTTTCATTGGCATTGATCAGCTCTGTAATTGGCGTGAGCTTGGATGACGTTTGCTAAGTTCTGGATGCGTTCCTAAAGCGGATGAAATCGCCGACATCCGCGATGGCCTGCAAAACGGCAATACTAGCATAGGAGCCTCCGCGACCACCCGGAGGGCCGACGCTTAGGGAAAATCTGCCCCGGAGCACCCGCAATTGAACATCTGCCTCCCGTGTGCCGAAAATCGGGTTCCGTTTATGCGAGCTGTCATTTATTGGGAAGGATGACTCAAACAAGGCATCCAGCGCGGATTTTCACAGTTGACTTTCGGCTCGCGTGGTAGCTAAATGAAGCCGCCGGATTTTGCAGCGTAGTCAGCGCTATCCCGCGTGCCAAGCGTGGGCTGGACAAAAGTGAAACCGGCCCAAAAGAAACCTAAGGAGAAACTATGAATAAAGCCGATCTCATCGACCGCATCGCATCAGGATGTGACATCAGCAAGACTCAGGCTGCCGGCGCAATCGATACCACAGTGGAAAGCATCACGTCCGCTCTCAAGAAAGGAGACCGGGTCGCGCTCATCGGTTTTGGCACGTTCTCGGTTTCCCAGAGAAAAGCCCGCAATGGACGCAATCCGCAAACCGGCGCAACCATTAAAATCGCAGCTCGCAAAGTGGCAAAGTTTTCCGCCGGGGCAGAACTAAAGAAGGCAGTCAACCGCAGCAAGTAGGATTCTAATTTCAGATGAGGACGGCACGGGGTCGGCCCTGCCGTCTTTTTTCTTTTTATGATCGCACCCAGACGGTCATCCCCCAGACGGATCCCGAAGATCCGGCACACTTCAGCCGGGCGAGGGTCTCCCCTGAGCGAAGTTGAAGGGGGATCCCGCGCGCACCACGATGATGGCGGACAACTTGACGCCCCGGCCTAACTCGCCGCTTTCAAATTCTGTCCTTCATTGAACGACTGCACCGCACTCGCCTCGTCCGCCTCAATCGCGAACACGCCAGACAATTTTGTAATCAGGAGCAGATCGTTCACCCCCTTGCTGGGATTGACCAATTTCAATTGTCCGCCCTGGCCGCGAATCGTCGTGTATGTCTTCACCAGTTCTCCAATACCCGAGCTGTCGACGTATCCCACCCCATGCAGGTTCATCGCAATCTTTTTGTGCCCGGCCTCAAGCAACTCCCGAACCTTCTCGCGCAGCATGACGTTGCCTTCCCCGAGGGTGATGCGCCCGGCAACGTCTACAAAGACTACGTCCTCGATCTGGCGGGTGCTCACTTGCATCTTGAGTGGAGTTTTCCCCTGAATGCCGAGACCCAATCGATCAAGAATTCCTGCGGCCGCACTGGCGATTTCTTTCGATTCCGTCCTTACCACCACCAGCGACCGCCCTTCTCGCAGAACTTCGCGGAAGAACAATACATCGTCGGAGCACTTCTCATCCGGTGTTGGTTGGGGACCGTCGTTGTGACCCATAATCTTGCCCACTGCTGCGCCACTGCCCGCGCCCGCCAGGCCGAGCAGTGCCGCCGCCCCAAAACCCAGGGCAAACACAGCTCCAATGCCGGTAAGCATCACGGTGGCCGTTACCACTCCCGCGGACATTCCAGTCGCGAGTCCCAGAAAGCCGCCCACTGTCGCCCCTGCCTTCTTACCCTGTGTTACCGATTCCGGATCAGCGCGGGTTAAAAATACAATCTCGCCTTCGGGCACCTTACTGGCCAACAACTGCTTGACGGCTTCCTCCGCACGGTCGCGCGAAGTAAACACTCCAATAGCGGTTTCCATAAACATCCTCCGATCCCAAGAAGCAAAAAATATGCTCCTGAACCCGGACAATGTCAACACCAATGTGGAGGCCGGGTTTGGAGGTCTTGGCCCATCCGACGCATATTTTCGGGCCGGACGCGTCCCCCCTCTGACGTTCCCCGGAGCGACGTTATATCTGACGGCCCCAGCACCTGACGTTGCCGAGGGGCCCTTCGGACACTGACATCGGGGGAAAAACCTACTGCTTCAATTTCTCCCACCAAGTAAGGGCCTAACAAAGAGAATCACTTCGCCAGACTTTGGCGACGCTGTGGCCGCACCGCAGGTATTCGCGGTTACAATGCCCTGCTGAACCACCTGCTTCGCCGAGAAGTCTCTTGTGGCCAGCCAGGAGTAGTCTGGCTTTCGTAGTTGACACAACACATAACCAGCATTGATTCGGAGAGAGTCATCGTATTTCACGACGGGATTGATCACTCCAAAGTCGCCGCAGCCCTTCCACGGGCGGCGAGTGTTTATTTCGCTATCTTTGTCGGTGAGCCTCAGGCTAGCAACGCCGTCCTTATCAGTTGGAATTGCCATTGCTGCCTTGCGTTCCTTCCCCACCCATACGTTGACACACTTATCGGGCACTGGACGCCCACTTCGGCCGTTCACTAACTCGATCTCAACGGTTTGTGCACAAAGAACCGCCCCGGATGAACCAAAGGCGAGAAGCACGAGCACAAGGGCGATTATAAAAAGTTTCATACTTCAACCAGGATCGTCGGGAGTGGAGGACTCCCCAAGTAACAGGTGAATCTACTTCAGGCCGGTTACGACGTAGGCTTCGGACAGCACGCGCACATAGTCGTAGGTATAGGCAGTGTTGTCGCGGGAAAAATGGGGCGGAGCGATTTGTACAATACCGTCAGCTAAATCCTGCCCGAAGGTCTTCCACAAATCCATCTTTCCTGTTTGTATGTTCACTTGATAGATTTTCGCGGCTTTTCGGAGGGGCCCCCCGGGGAATACGTACACCGACCCTCCATCCGGCGACCATCCGATCACTGTTTGGCTTGGGTCGAGCCCGGGAATGGGACGAATATTGCCGTCGTCGAGGGACGATATTCCCCATTTTCCATCCGGTCCAACGACCGCAGTGCTACGGCCATCGGGGGACGGCAGAACACCCACAACACCTTCGGGAGTGATTGGTTTGGAATCCCCACTTTGTAAGTCAATCAGGTAATTCCGCGCGCCGTGGCCGATTTCGATGCCGGAGGCCAGCAGATGTTTTCCGTCGGGCAAGAATCGGACGGTCCCATAGCTCACATTGTCGTGCGTGATCGGCCTTGATTCGCCGGCTCCCGTGGGCACTAGAGTCAGGGGCCCTCCTTTAGGAAGTTTCGTGATCACCCATCTCGCGTCGGGAGAAATGGCCCTGCCCAGCCCTTCGCCAACCCGCACCGGAGGCGAGCCATCCGTGTCGCGCACGAACACGGTGTAATTCGGGCCGCCGCCATTTCCTTCTTCCTCGAAGACGATCTTGCGGCCGTCGGCACTGATGTCACGGGCAATTGACCATCCAAACCATCCCAGCTCGCGCTCCTCTTTTGCACCGGGCGCGAGACCACGGATATTGACGCGCTGCTGATGAGTGACCATGAGCGCGGTACCGTTGTGGATGTCGTCAAGCCACATACCTCCGGGCACGTTCGTCAAGATCCGCTGCTTTCCGGAAAACGTTACTGCGCTGGGATTCACTGCGACGCCGTTGCGGCTGGATGAAAACCAAATCTCGCCGCCATCGGGAGACCAAACGATCCCTTCAACGGATTCCCATCCCGACGAAAGCTTGCGTTCCTTACCATTGCCATCGGAGCTGATGACCGCGACTGAGCCTTCATCGTCGCCGCCGGGATTTTCATGGTCGGCGAAAGCGATCCATTTGCCATCGGGCGAAATTTTCGGATGGCTGATCCAGTTGATGCTATCGAATAAAACTTTGCCGATGGGATACTCCAAACGCCAATGATTGTTTGCGGGCGTGTAACGGACGACAGCCATACTTTCGCCGTCGGCTGAAAAGTCGGCGTCCTGCACATTGTCGAGGACCTCTCGCGGAGTTCCACCACTTAAGGGAACCCTCGCCAGCGTACCTATGCGCGCATACCCTGGGAAAATTATGGTATTGAGCCGGATAGCCAGTTCGCCACTTTTCGAAATCGAAAGCAGTTCGGCATCCTTAAGCCCAAGCTCACGGGAGCCAGGATCATCAGTGCGGGACATGTAAAGCTGGTTGTCGCCGCCCGCCCACGATGCGCTATAGATAATGCTGCCGTCGGGAGCGAAGCGGGCATTGCCTATGAAACCGGTGCGAAAAGTGATCTGCTGATATTCGACGAGCGGGGCATGGCCGCTGCCTTTGCCGAGCCACCAACCCAAGCCAAGCATTATTAGGGCGAGGGCAAGCGCACTTCCCGCCATAACCAGCGTTTTGCTGCGAGGCTGCGACGCTTGCATGGGGGCCAGCTTCGCGGTGACGCCGGAAATTCCTGAAAGATGTTCGAGATCAAAAGCGATATCGCTCGCTGAATGGAAGCGCGATTCGGGATTTTTCTCCAGGCAATGCTGCACGATGCGCTCCAGCGCTGGAGACACGTTGCGATTGGTTTCGCTCAGGTCTGGAGGATTTTCTTTGAGGATCGCGCTCATGGTGTCGGCGGGGGTATCTCCGTGGAAAGCGCGTTTGCCGGATAACATTTCGTAGAGAATTGCGCCGAAGCTGAAAATGTCGGAGCGGGCATCGAGGACTTTGCCGCGAACTTGTTCGGGCGACATGTATCCGGCGGTTCCCATGATCGATCCCGCGTCGGTGCCGTGCGTCATGGTTGGCGCGGCGGTGCTGCCTGATTGATCTGGTTGAGTCAGCTTCGCCAGGCCGAAGTCGAGAATTTTTACGCGTCCGTCTTTAGTGACGAATAAATTTTCCGGCTTGAGGTCGCGATGGATGATCCCTTTCTCGTGTGCAGCCGCGAGGCCGTGCGCCATTTGCATTGCGTAGTCGAGAGCTTTGCGCGATGGGATGGGACCGGCGCGCAGGCGGTCACGCAAGTTTTCTCCGTCGAGCAGTTCGGATACGACGTATGGCGAGCCTTCGATCTCGCCGATATCGAATACGGCCAGGATATTTGGATGATTTAAAGCGGCAGTCGCCAGCGCTTCTTGTTCGAAACGACGCAAGCGGTCAGCATCCCGGGAAAGCGACTGCGGCAAGACTTTGATTGCGACATCTCGCTTGAGACGCGAATCTCGCGCGCGATAGACCTCGCCCATGCCGCCGGCGCCGAGCAGCGAGACAATTTCGTAGGGACCAAGTTTGGTGCCGGAGGCGACAGCCATAGGTGCGCGCAATTATAGACGAATGCGGCAAAGGGGAAAAAGACCGGGCGTGCAAAAGGGGGGAGAATTAAAGGAGGAAGCTCGCGTGAATTAGATTCTATGAACCTCTGGGGCAAGTGACCGCGCGTGATCGAAGGCGCGCACCGCGGCTATTTCAAACTTTCAGGCAGCTCGGGATCGGAGGCGTTTTTTGTCTTTGTCGTCCAATGCCTTGTGAAGCTGTTCGACCAGTTGCATAAGTTTTGTGGAATCCGGTTCTACGCTTGCGGCTTGTGCTAATTCCTGCCATGTTAGGACCATTTCGGAAACTCTTTCTAAGGTTCCATACGATAATAGCTGTAGCCCACTTCGAAGGTCTGAGCAATAGTGAGCACTTCTCATGCGATTTTGAGCCGCGTCAGGCGAAGAGAAACGGCCAAAATCGAGCGTTTTGTTGATTCGCGCAACAAGTAAGGTCTTGATTAATGCAGTTGGGAGTTTTGGATCTCTAAAATTTCGGTCAAATAGTCATGAGTGTTTGGAATTCGCTCCAGGTGCGGATAGCGAAGACCACCGGCATAGTGAATTTCGTACGACGCTACAGAGTCGAAATTCTTTACCACCATAGATATCTTGCCACTCTGAGGATGCGCGACGGCGTCGGTCAGCACATCTCCGGAAAAAACTCGTCCGTCCACCGAGATGATTTTCATATGTGGTCCCAGCCCGGCCTCGTAGGCTGGCGTTCCTGGCACCACATCCGAGATCATGCCATCTTTTCTGACGCCGATTCCAATGGAATACCAACCGGAAAAAGTGATGGGATTTTCGGGATCGCTATAGAAGGGTTTGTTATTCGGAGTGTCGTTGTAGACCAGGCGCCATCCGGCAGCTTCGAGGCCATCGGTCGGAGGTTTAGGATTCGGTTGGTAAATATGGGTTTCGAAGAATGCGTGCCAGTCATAGGGCAAGGTCGCGTTCAGGGAAGCTTCGACTTCCTCGCGCGTGTAAGGAACGACGATGGGACCGGTGTCGCGCTGGCCGAAGAAACTGCGCAAAAAGTCGTCGAGCGAAAGGCGGTCGTGGGATTGTTCGCGAATTATGGTATCGGCGCGTAACCAGATTAAGGCGCCTTCGTCGTAGTAATCCTGGGAACGCCGCAACGAACCCCACCCCCCGCTTACCGTTCGCAATACCCAATTTTCCGTCGCCGTATCCACCAAAGGAGTCGTGGCGCGAGCCGGTTCTTGCGCAAAATTCGCCGTGGTTCGTCCAATGTAGTCGCGCATGTAGGGTTGGTCATCGAAGCCTGCACGCGTGGCCAGCAACATACCGATATATTCGTTCAGCCCTTCATAAACCCATAGTAGGGACGTGCGCTCCGGGCCTTGATAGTCCGGCTTGGAATATAGCTCTGCTGGACGGCGGTACTTACCGCACCAGGAATGGGATTGTTCATGAGCCAGAAGCGGCCATCCCAGCCTTTCCAGGTCTTCTTTCTTAGAAAGAGCTTCGTCCGGCATGGCGTTGTATGGCGAATCCTCGTGCTCCAGGCCGTCGAAGGGACGGGCGTCACTTTGCGAGATCAGAATGTGCATGGTTTGCCAGTGATGGAATCCGAACATGGCGCGATCCTGATCGATCAGCTTTCCAAAAAGTTCGAACGCGTGCGCGTCATCAGCCTTGTCGATAGCGGCCTGGCTGTCGCCAGCAATGTCGAGTTCTGCCGGCCAATCTGATTTCAAAGGCACTGCGCGAAAGAAATCGCCTGCCAGGACCGGAGAATCGATCAGGCGTTCGAGCGAGAGGGGAGCGAAATTCACACGATTGCCAGACTGACCGGTAACGTGCAATGAGCTTCCCTGTTTCCAATTGGAAGGCAAAATAATCGACGGCTCAATCATTAAATCGCGCTTGTCGACGTGCAGCGGATACAAAATGGTGGTGTTCCATGCCAGCAACAGTTGATGACTCGAGATCGTGTTTTCCAGCAAGGTATCGAAGTCGACCGATATATGGCTGGTTCCGGATGGGATATCGACGTGAATTATGTTGATGTCGCCGGAATCGCGAGTCCAGGGCAAGATCGTATTTCCGGAAAGGACTTTGATCACAGCCAATTGTTCGATAGGGCCAGTTGGGCCATGTTCGCCGGGAATCCAGCGCGGATAGGCCAGAGACAACGGTCCAGGCTGCACGCGAATTTCCTCATGGACAAAGGCGATTTGCCGCGCGGCCTGGGTTTCATCAACCACAAGTTTCATCAGCGGCGTTGTTTTGTCCTCGGCCCGCGAGCCGATGGCTATTATTACGAGCGCTGCCAGCACAACATACTTGGAAGAAAGCGACGTGATCATGCACATCCTTTTCAGTACGCGAATTCAGGAAAGCATTTGGGCTGCTTGTTTAGCGTAATACGTAAGAATGATGGAAGCGCCGGCGCGGCGAATTGAAATGAGAGACTCCATCATCACGCGATCCCGCTCAATCCAGTTATTGCGGGCGGCGGCTTCGATCATGGCGTATTCCCCCGAAACTTGAAAGGCCGCCAGCGGCAGATCGAAGCGTTCGCGGGCGGCGGCAATTATATCCAGATACGGCATTGCCGGCTTGACCATAATCATGTCCGCGCCTTCTTCGATGTCGACAGCTATCTCGCGCATCGCTTCGCGCAAGTTAGCGCCATCCATTTGGTAGGAGCGGCGGTCGCCGAATTCGGGCGCCGAGCCTGCGGCCTCGCGAAACGGGCCGTAGAAGCCGGAAGCGAATTTAGCAGCGTAAGAAAGAATCGGCGTATTGATCAGCCCGGCTTGATCCAAAGCTTTGCGGATTGCGGCGACGCGTCCATCCATCATGTCGGACGGCGCGATCACATCGGCCCCAGCGTGAGCGAGAGAAACTGAGGTGCGGGCGAGAAGCTCCAGAGTCTCATCATTCACGATTTCGAAATCCGGGACGGGGCGCGCCTTCCCAGTGCGGGGATCGTCAGCTGCGATGGCTGAGGAGCGCATGGCCGCCGCGCCCAGCGAATTTGCGGCAGGCGCTTTTCGCACTACCCCGCAATGGCCGTGGGACATGTATTCGCACAGGCAGACATCGCCGATGACCAACATTTGCGGAAGCTCGCGTTTGACGGCCCGCGTCGCTTGCTGCACGATTCCGTTTTCAGCCCAGGCCCCGGAGGCTACTTCATCCTTTTTCTCGGGCAGGCCAAAGAGGATGATTGCGCCAATTCCGAGCGACGACGCTTCGCGGGCTTCTTTCACGACCTCATCCACGGAGAGATTAAAAACGCCAGGCATGGATCGAACTTCTTTGCGCACGCCCACGCCGTGGCAGACGAATAGAGGATAGACAAACGATTCCGGCGTCAGCCGCGTCTCACGGACCAAAGCGCGCAGGGGCTCATTCTGACGAAGACGGCGGAAGCGGGTGATGGGAAATGCCACGGGCTGATTTTAGCAGGGGTTCAACTATCGCTTCTCGGGATTTGGCGCGACTACTGGTTTCGCGAACTTTGAATCGTCAATTGGAACGTTCAGTTGGATTTGATCTATCTGGATGGCAGAACTGCCGCGCGGCTGCGAGATCGTCAGGTGAAATGGCATTTTGACGCCGCCCTGATCGCGATAACCGCTGTAATCAACCTGCGTCGGATTCAATCCCAGAGGCGAATCGGCGTAGCGAACCTGGCGAACCAGGAGCGATGATTGTTCGTCGAAGTAAAGACGGGTGGGGGGCTGTCCCTCGCGCGCTCCTACGATGACGTAGGCTGTGTGATCGCCCAGTTTCTCTTCGCGCTCGACGCGCATTTCCTTAAATACCTTTTTTGCATCTGCCGGAAACTGGAGATCGGCGTCGAGACTGGCGGCTGTGGCTTCGGATACGGACATTTGGTGAAGCGGGCGTCCGGGCGCGCTCGACCATCCCTCATGCCCGTCGTAGACCGTGAGATTATCTCCGTTCGGCAGATGAGTGGTCACGATGGTCTTATCAGGGCTTTTGATGAAGCTCTCCCAGGAAAATTGCCGCGGGCCGAAACTTACTTTGCCTTGCTCGATGCGGGTGCGCAATTTCTGAATGGCTGCCGTGCCGCCAATGGCCTGCACGTATTTATCGAGGATCTGATCCGCCGTGGGAAGAGTCGGCGGAGCGACATCTTCATCCAGCCCATGGGGCAAAGGCGGCGTGGCTTCGACGCTGATAATTGGGATCGCCACCGGCATGGGCGATCCGCGATGACAGGTGAAGCAGGTGACTTCGCGATGACTATCGAAATTTTCCTGATTGATGATAATCATCATCTGCATCATCTTGCGGGCGATTGGCTTGGGCTTCTTGTCGTCCTTGTCGAACGCGCCTTCCATGTGGCAGAAATCGCACTGCACGCCGAGAGAGGAAGTTATAAATTGCATGGCGGGGATGAGTTGGTCGGAGGGAATCCCTTTCAAGACTTGGATGTTCTTGAAAACTTGCTCGGTGGTTTTGGACGGTGAGGGGATCGGATGATCGTTGGGACCTTGTGCCTTCAAAGATGGGCCGATAATCAATAACGCCCCGGCAATGACGGCGGCGACAACCGTTGCGATTCTGGATTTGGTCATTTAATTTAAGAGGCCAATTATCGGCGATGGCCGTATTCTATTGCAAATTGCAGAAAGGTTTCGAATTGATGTGAGGTCGACGGAGCGTGCTGTTTTCTCGCGCTCCGTCCGACCTCGGCGGCTTAAAGCCGACATGGACAATGAGCGATTATCGCAGCGGTAGACCGCTGCGCCACCCAAAAGCGAACCGGGATTTCGAGCTTTCCCGCATCGGGTAAATGCATGCTTCTTCAAAGCGATTGTAAGAAGACCCTTCACGCAGACTGTGGGGCTGTCTCCGACAGACCAATCTTATGAACATCATTTCAAATTTACTCAAACATCTTTTGTTTTTTCTTGCCGTGTTTGTGGGCGCGGCGCTTGCGGATCCCAGCCCTTCTAGTCTGATTGCAAACATCGCGGGGCGAACCACGATTACGTTGGATGGAACTTGGAACACCATCGTGGATCCATATGAAGGCGGAGTTCGGGCCCGGTTTTATCAGAATGCGAAGCCACGGGATAAAAGTGATCTGGTGGAATACGATTTTGACGCGTCGCCGAAACTGACCGTCCCCGGAGATTGGAATTCGCAGCGTCCGGAATTATTTCTTTACGAAGGAGCCGTCTGGTATCAGAAGCAGTTCTCTCATGCGAAACGCCCGCACACCCGAGTGTTTCTCTACTTCGGCGCGGCGAATTATCTGGCGCGGGTTTGGCTCAATGGCCAGAAGTTGGGCGAGCATGCCGGTGGTTTCACTCCGTTTAATTTCGAGGTCACGGATTACATCGCAGACGGAGACAACAGCGTAGTAGTGGAAGTTAATAACGCTCGCCAGGCGGACGGCATTCCATCGCAGAATTCGGATTGGTGGAACTATGGCGGCCTGACGCGAAGCGTTGTATTGGTCGAGGTTCCTGACGTGTTCATTCAGGATTATTTCGTGCAGTTGGCAAAGGGTTCGCGGGACGAGGTTGCGGGGTGGGTGCAGATAAATGGAGGAGGCGGGAGCCAGGCCACGGTCGAAATTCCTGAAGCGCACCTCAGGCAACAGATTACAACTGACGCAAATGGACGCGGCGAATTTCATTTCCCTGCGAGGCTCCAGTTGTGGTCTCCGGAGAACCCCAAACTCTATGACGTGGTTATTTCCACCGCCGGCGACACCGTTCGGGAAAAGATTGGATTTCGCAGCATCGAAACTCGCGGCGCACAGATACTTCTAAATGGCAATCCGATATTTCTGCGCGGAGTCTCGATGCATGAGGAAGCTGCGTTTCGCGGCGGCCGCGCATTTTCCGACGAGGACGACCGCGTCCTTTTAGGATGGGCGCACGACTTGGGATGTAATTTCGTTCGGCTTACTCATTATCCGCACAATGAGGCTATGACGCGCCTGGCGGACCGCATGGGATTGCTGGTTTGGTCGGAGATTCCGGTTTACTGGAGCATTCAGTGGGAAAATCCGGATACGCTCGAAAACGCGAAAGAGCAGTTGCGCGACGAGATTGCGCGCGATCGAAATCGCGCCTCGGTCATTTTGTGGTCGCTGTCTAATGAGACGCCGCCATCGGAGCTTGGCAGAACCGAATTTCTGAAATCGCTGGCCGGTTATGCCCGCCAACTTGATGGCACACGATTGCTAACCTCGGCCTTAAACCATTCGGAGAATACCGGCAACGTAAGGACCCTGAATGATCCTGCCGTTGAGTTCCTTGACGTACTCGGATTCAACGAATATGTGGGTTGGTATGAGGGCAGGCCCGACGACACGGACCGACTGGAATGGAAAAGCGTCTACCAGAAGCCGATGATCATGAGCGAATTCGGCGCCGGTGCCTTAGCCGGGAAACATGGCGATGCGGATACACGCTTCACCGAGGAGTACCAGGCCAACGTTTTCGATCATCAACTCAAAATGCTGCAACGAATTCCTTTTCTGGCTGGAATGTCGCCCTGGGTGTTGATGGATTTCCATTCTCCGCGACGAATGCTCCCGGGCATACAGGACTTTTATAACCGCAAGGGGCTGGTTTCCAACCGTGGCCAGAAAAAGCAAGCTTTTTACGTGCTGCAAAAATTCTACGAACAAAAAATCGCCGAAAAGTAACGGTCCCTTTCTTTCGAAATTCATCAGCTATTCATATTCCTGCAATATTCCTGCAACTGGGCGCATCCATAATTTCCTACGCAGAGCTGTGTAGGAGCGAAAAACCCAGTGGGAATAAGTCCTGAAACATCCGAGGTGAACTCCGGATCGCCCCGGCGGCAAGTATTCGTAATCGAAGATGATCCCGATATCGCCGGTTTGGTTTGTTTCCATCTGAATAGCTCGGGCTATGCCACGAAGTGGATCTCCAATTCGGCCTCGGTGATCGAAGAAGCGGAAAGGGAGCGGCCAGCACTCTTCCTGCTGGATATTATGATTCCGGGTAGCGATGGCATCGAGCTTTGCCGTCACATCCGGGCGAATCCGCAATTGGCCGGCGCCAGAATTATTTTTCTGACCGCCAAAACAGCGGAATCCGATCGCATTAAAGGCTTTGAGTTGGGCGGCGACGACTATATCACCAAGCCGTTTTCCCCACGGGAATTGGTAGCCAGGGTACGGGCGGTTCTGCGGCGCAGCGCGCAACCTGATCCGCCAGATGTCCTAAAGCTGGGCCCGATTGAGATTGACGCTTCCTCCATGATCCTCAAAGTAAGAGGACAAACCGTCGCGACAACTGCAAGAGAGTTCCGCTTGCTGCATTACCTGGCATGCCATCGCGCCCGGGTTTTTACCCGTGATCAACTGCTGGATGCAGTCTGGTCCGCCGGCTGCTTTGTGACGCCACGCTCGGTGGATGTTTACATGCGGCGACTGCGGGAGAAGATAGAGCCCGATCCGGAAAACCCTACCTATTTGCAGACGGTGCGCGGTATCGGATACCGCTTTGACATACCCCGATAAAAGCGATTCAGGCGCGATGAGGCGGATTTGGATCAGGTAAGCTGCTGGCAGACGACTGGCGGTTTAGCGAACCTTCGGTGGTAATTCGCGTAGCTTTCGAGATTTCCTTGGCAATTTCGAGGGCAGATTCGCCGCTGCGTGGCTCATCCGACGCAATGACCGAGCTGGCCGCAAGAGTGAACATCAAAGCATCTTCCTGCCGGTCGAAATAAAGAACAACTTGACTAGCCGCCATAGTGAATGCCTCCCGCTCGGCGAGGGTGAATCGAAACTTTCATCCATGATAAAGGTTCGACGCGAAGAATGTGGATACTCTCTTGGTACCCAATAACGCAGAGGTGCCGGTGGTTTGCGGCTGGTGTTTGGAAGTGGCGGATGGTTTCCGAATCAGCGGCGGAATTTCCTGCGCACGACCCCACCTAACATCATCAGACCGGTGCCGAAGAGCGCGAAAGTGGATGGCTCGGGGGTTTCGGAAACAGTCGGCGGCGGGTTCGTCGGCACTCGCAATGCAAATTGGTGCGGAGCAATGCTGGCGTATCCCGACCCCGAGGCAGTATGCAGCTCATGATTGCCTGTCTGAATTGGAGTATTCAGAGACGAATGGTAGACGCTGGCGCCGGATATTTTTAATGGTGCGGATAGAGGAAGATCTCCGCCAGAAATAGGCGTGGCATTTGCCGGGACGAGGAGCAAGCCAAGCGACGCGAATCCAATGATGAGAAGGCTCAATCGACGAAACATTTGCTTTTCCCTCTTTGTCGTGGCGGAAAAACCACCAGTTCCCACATGCCAGACTGCAGCTTTATGGCCAATGGCAATTTATTGCAAAGTCGGGGGTTAGCTCGTCAAGACAAGCGAGAGCGGAAATAACGTTCCGTCTTGTAGCAAGAAATGTGCATAGGCGGCAGTGACTCATTTTGAAAAGACTAGATCTCAGGAAAGTTGTCCACCTGGCGACTGTTCTTCTTCGGCAGGAGGAAGTGGAGGGATCCTTATCTGATTGGCCCCCTGGGAAGCACCCCGGGGATAGGGATGGTTCGACTCCAGTGAGCTTCCGCAAGCGGAAGCTCACTCTCGCTCACCATGACTACCAGTTTTACAGGCTGGTTTGGTCAATGCCGTCTGGGCGGGCAGGGGAATGGGAAGCGCCGTGTTTCGTCTCAGTGTTGGCGTCCTGACAGGTATGTTGAGCACGATGCTCGCGAGATCCCTCTCGCGACTGCACCGGGCTTCGCGATGACTGATTCTTGGGGAGGAACCCGGGGCCCAGAGGAAATGTCGATTCCGCGCGGTGCTAGACTAAATGCAACATGCGGGTGGTTGACCGAATCTGAGGTTGCGCCCTTTTGAGAGGTCGGGGCATGGGTAGCGAGGATCAGAGCGTTACCAGGTCAGCACGAACCCTCGCTTCCTTGAAAGCCTGATTAATGTCCAAAAAGATGATGGCGGTAGTGAAAGAAAAGGCCGCGCCCGGTATTGAAATCCGGGAAGTCAATATACCGAGTTTCGGTGATAACGAGGTCCTGGTCAAAGTAAAAGTCGCGTCCATTTGCGGTACCGATTTGCACATTTATGGTTGGGATCGATGGGCGCAGAAGCGGATTCGTCCGCCGCTGATTCCAGGGCATGAGTTTTGCGGCGAAGTCGTGGCGTGCGGCAAGGATGTCAGCAGCACGAAGGAAGGCGACTTCGTTTCCGCCGAAATGCACGTGGCATGCGGAAAATGCCTGCAATGCCGCATCGGCGAAGCGCACATCTGCCAAAACGTAAGAATCATCGGAGTGGATTCCGACGGGGCATTTGCGGAGTATGTGGTGATTCCCGAATCGAATATATGGAAGCTCGATCCGGAAATTCCCCAAGAGTACGCGTCGATTCTTGACCCGCTAGGCAATGCCGTCCACTCGGTATTAGCGGGCGAGATTGCCGCTAAAACCGTAGCCATCACCGGCTGCGGACCAATTGGATTATTCTCCATTGCTGTCGCCCGTGCCGTGGGCGCTTCTCAGGTTTTTGCGATCGAAGTGAATCAGCACCGGCGGCGCATCGCAAAAGAAATGCAGGCCGATTTTGTCCTCGACCCATCGAGCGAAGACGTGCGCTCAATCATCGCGGAAAAGACCGGCGGGCTCGGGGTGGACGTGGTGCTCGAAATGGCGGGGCAGGCCGACGCGATCCGTATCGCTTTCGATATTGTGCGCCGCGGCGGACGCATATCTCTCCTGGGGCTGACTTCAAAGCCGATTTCGCTTAACTTTTCCGAAGATATTATTTTCAAAGGCATCACGGTTCAGGGCATCAACGGGAGGCGCATGTATCAGACCTGGTATCAAATGAGCGCACTCTTGAAAAACGGCAAATTGGACCTTCATCCCGTCATCACCGATCGGATGGCGATGAGCGATTTCTCTCAGGGCATGGACAGATTGAAGTCGGGCGAAGCCAGCAAAATTTTGCTCTATCCAAATGGAAACCGCTAATAGTGGAATTATCCTCGGCATAGAAAGTTCATGCGACGAGACCGCTGCGGCGGTGGTGCGCGCGGGAAAAGAAGTCCTCTCTAACGTGGTGTTCTCGCAGATCGCTCTCCATCAACCTTATGGCGGCGTGGTCCCTGAGCTAGCCTCGCGAGAGCATTTGCGGGCTATTGTTCCAGTCGTCCGCAAAGCTCTCGCTGATGCCCGCCAAACTTATGAATCGATCGATGCCGTCGCCGTGACCCAGGGTCCCGGGCTAGCCGGGGCGCTATTAGTGGGAATCAGCTACGCCAAAGCGCTCGCCTTTGCGCTGGATAAACCTCTCATCGCCGTCAATCATCTTGAGGGGCACATCCACGCTGTGTTGCTGGAAGAACGGCAGAGTGGGAACCGGTCGGTGAAGTTTCCCGTGGTCGCATTGGTGGTTTCCGGGGGACATACTCACCTTTACCTGGCTGAGGAAAGAGAAGGAATCTGGTCTTACCGAAATATTGGACGAACGCGTGACGACGCGGCCGGAGAAGCCTTCGATAAAGTTGCGAAACTTCTTGGTCTTGGATATCCAGGAGGGCCGCTAATCGATAAACTTTCCAGATTCGGCGACGCCAAGGCGGTGAAGTTCGCTTCTCCGCAGATCAAGCATCGGGACCGGAACGATAAAACTTCCGCTTCAAATGAGCAGCGCTTCGATTTTTCTTATAGCGGAATCAAAACTGCGGTCCTGCGCTACGTTGAGACCGAGAATTTACGAACAGAGATAGAAAGACGGAAAGATGAAATAAGCCGCATCAGTAAGCCGACCGTCGACGATTACCAGTCAACTTGCGACCAACGAACGCTCGACCTTATCGCGTCATTCCAGCGGACGATGGTTGAGGACCTGGTGCGAAAAAGCCTGGAAGCATCTCGAAGCTATGAAGCCGCGACGTTATTTGTTACGGGAGGTGTCGCCGCTAATAATGAGCTGCGACGCAGTTTTGAAGAGAATTGTTCGAAGGAAGGAATTCAGGTTTACTTTCCATCGCGTTCACTCTCGACTGACAATGCGGCAATGATCGCGGCTGCCGCTCATCCGAAGTTGATGGTTGAAGATTTTGCGGCGATGGATTTTTCCGCGGAACCAGGGCTGGTGCTCACCAGTCGGTAGGCTTAGGCTAGCGGCCGCTTGAGTTCGCGAAAGCTTTATCTCCAAGAACGGTTTGCAACCCTTTTCTAAGTTGATCTTCGATGTCGATGTCTTTGAAGATTGCGAAATTTGCCCGCCTTTCGCCTTCCTGAAAACCACTGCTTCTCCCGGCCAGCACTATTACCGGAACTGCTGCCGTCTCGGGATTGCTTCTCAAAGCGGTAATGAGATCGCCTCCAGTCATCTTCGGCATGCTCATATCGGTGATGATCAGATGAGGAATCCGCCGCTTTACGTGTTCGAGCGCTTCCAGCCCATTGGTTGCAGATTCGACGGAAAATCCGAGATCCTCGAGGAAGCGGCAAACGGTGTGGCGAATCAACATGGAGTCGTCCACTACCAGAGCTGAAAGCGGCACTTCCTTTTCGATGGACATAGATTGCCCTTGGCCGACATTAACAAGCGCAAAGTCTGGCGACAAGAAGATATGGTCTCAACATCATTACTTTGGTTCGAGGGTGGCGAATTCTACAGTTCGTTGGCGAGCGTAGTGTCTTCGATGGCCATGTCTTTGAACTCGCTTGACTCAAAGATTTCGCGGCAATCGAGACATTCGACGAACTCGGCATCCTCTTCGCGGGCGACAATTTGCACGCGCGGATGCTTGCATGGTGGCATGACGGCTCTTTTCTCGGGGAGTTGTTGCGGATGGCTTGGAATCATAAATCTAATTTCCGCTCGAATATCAGGAGGACGGCAATATTCGCGGGAAATTGCCGTATTTTTAGCTTCTGCTCCCATGGTTGTCAAGTGCCGACAGTTATGTGACGCGTGCGGGTAGGGCGCGGCGACTTCTCTGTGATCTCGTGCTCTCTGTGGTTGATTTTCCCGCGAGGGCTTGAACCACAGAGGGGCACGGAGATCACACAGAAAGTTCCGATCTTAAACACTTCACCCATCAAGACTTACATCTAGCTGCGGCAGGCGACCATTGGCTGCTAACGGTTGCGTTTGCGGCGATTGGCCGTTAGAATACCTATATCCGACCAAAACAGTCGTACTTAGGATTAGGTTACCGGTGCTCAAGTTAACCAAAAAAGCGGATTACGGGTTGATGGCGATGAAGCATCTCGCCGAGCACGCCGACGGTGGAGCTTGCAGCGCTAAGGATGTCGCGGAGTCTTATGGAATTCCGGTCGAAGCGCTGGCCAAGATTTTGCAGCGGCTGGTGAAGGCGGGATTGCTTCAATCGCAGCATGGCACGAAGGGCGGATATACGCTGGCGCGGAACGCGGGCAAGATTACGGCGTTCGAAGTGATCCGCGCGATCGATGGGCCGCTGTTTATTACCTCGTGCATAACGGTTCGCGGCGAATGCGATCAGAGCGAGCGGTGCACGATTCGGGAGCCGTTGCGGCGGGTGAATGACAGCATCGAAGACGTGCTGCGGCGCATCACTATAGCGGATATGCGGGAAGAAGCGGACGCGATCGAACTGGCGAAGAAGGATTTAGTTACTTTGTCATTATCTTAATTGGGGATGGAGAACAAACGATGAGCACGGATGTGAAGACGGCGGTTCAAGAGCGGCGCACGGAAGCGAACGGAGTCAAGCTGCCAGTTTATATGGATAATCACGCGACTACGCCGATGGACCCGCGGGTTCTGGAGGCGATGTTGCCATACTTCATGGAGAAGTTTGGCAACTCAGCGAGTCGCAATCACTCTTTCGGATGGGCTGCGGAAGAGGGCGTCGACATCGCCCGCGAGCAGATTGCAAAGCTGATTGGCGCGACTCCCAAGGAAATAATTTTTACGTCGGGCGCGACGGAAAGCGACAACCTGGCGATTAAAGGTGTCGCCGAGATGTATCGCGAAAAGGGCAACCACATTATTACGGCCGTGACTGAGCATAAGGCCGTGCTCGACACCTGCAAACGCCTGGAAAAGTATGGATATCGAGTGACCTACATGACTGTTCAAAAGAACGGGCTGATCGACCTCGAAGATCTGAAGCGCGCGATTGACGACAAGACGATTCTGGTCACGATCATGGCTGCCAGCAACGAGATTGGTGTGCTTCAGCCCATCGCTGAAATTGGGAAGATTTGTCATGAGCGAGGAGTGATCTTCCATACCGATGCGACGCAGGCCGTGGGCAAAGTCCCCATCGATGTGAACAAGCAGAATATTGATCTGCTTTCGATTTCGGCGCACAAGATGTATGGGCCCAAGGGAGTCGGCGCGCTTTATGTGCGGCGAAAGAATCCTCGAGTGCAAATTTCACCGATCATCGATGGCGGCGGACATGAGCGCGGTATGCGGTCGGGAACTTTGAACGTCGCTGGCATCGTCGGACTGGGCAAGGCTTGCGCGATTGCGTCGGAAGAGATGGCGAAAGAAGCTGCGCATCTTGCTGCTCTGCGCGATCGGTTGAAAGACAAAATTATGGGGCGGTTGGACGAGGTCTACATCAATGGAACGATGGAGCATCGCCTGCCCGGCAATCTGAACATCAGTTTTGCGTACGTCGAAGGCGAATCGCTGCTGATGGGCATCAATGACATCGCAGTTTCCAGCGGTTCGGCATGTACCTCAGCGACACTTGAGCCATCTTATGTACTGAAGGCTCTGGGGACGGGCGACGACTTGGCGCACAGTTCAATTCGCTTTGGCATAGGACGCTTCAACACGGAGGCTGAAGTTGATTATGTTGCCGACCGCGTAATTGAAACCGTGGAGCGGTTGCGCGAACTTTCTCCACTTTACGAAATGGCGAAAGAAGGAATCGATATCAAGTCAGTAAAGTGGGCTGCCGAAGTAGCGCACTAAATCTAATTCTTTGAGGAGAAGAAATGTCATATAGCGATAAAGTACTGGACCATTATTCGAATCCGCGCAACGTCGGCTCGCTCGACAAGAACAGCTCTCAGGTCGGCACCGGCCTGGTCGGCGCACCGGAATGCGGCGACGTTATGAAGCTGCAAATCAAGGTCAATCCGCAGACGAACGTCATTGAAGAAGCCAAGTTCAAGACCTTCGGATGCGGCTCGGCGATTGCTTCGTCTTCGCTTGCCACGGAGTGGGTGAAGGGCAAGACCGTGGAGGAGGCTTTGCAGATCAAGAACACCGAGATCGTGAAAGAACTGGCGCTGCCTCCGGTAAAAATTCACTGCTCGGTGCTGGCGGAAGACGCGATCCGCGCCGCGATTCAGGACTGGAAGAAGAAGCAGACGTCGGCGACTCCAGTGGCTGAGTCGGTTGCTGTCCAGTAGGTTACGTGAGCTGAGACAATGACGACGCTGACGGATGGTGTGACGAAAACCTCTGAGACTGCGCCCCGCCCGAAAGGCGGAGTGGTTGTGACGGAGAAGGCGCTCGCGAAAATCCGCACCGCCATTGTGAAGGAAGGAATTTCGCCGGAGGAGGGCGGCCTTCGCTTAGGGGTACAGGGCGGCGGGTGCTCGGGATTGAGTTACAACATCCGCTTCGACACTCAGCCGCGGGAACGGGATCGCATCTTTCAGTTCGGCGACGTTCGCGTATTCGTGGATCCGAAATCGTTTATCTATCTGCACGGCATGACGCTGGACTACCAGGAAACGCTCATGCAGCAGGGGTTCGTTTTCGTGAATCCCAACTCGACGAAATCGTGCGGATGTGGCACGTCATTCAGCTGAGATTCTCTATGGAGAGACGGGCGTCCCGCTCGTCTGGTCGGGCGAGGACGCCCAACGCTCCATTGACGCCGAATAAATCTTCATGAACGAAATTGCTCAATCGGAAATTGCTGTCTCTGGACGAGTCGAGGATTACTTTTCGTTTTTCGGATTGCCGCGCAAGTTGAATATCAATGTGGATGCGCTGCAAAAAGAATTTTATGCGCTGAGCCGGCGGCTGCATCCGGACATGTCGGCGCGACTCGACGAGCGTGAGCGGGAATTGAGTTTGCAGCAAAGTTCGCAGTTGAACGATGCGTACCGGATGTTGAAGGATCCCATCCAGCGCACGGAGTATTTATTGCGGCTGGAGGGAATCGAACTCGAAGAGCAATCGAAGGCCGCTACCGAGAAGGCTCGGGCTTCCGGGCAGGCGAAGAAGCAGGTTGTCCCTGAAGATCTGCTGGAAGAAGTTTTTGAACTGAACATGCAGTTGGAAGAATTGCGCATGAGCAGACAGGGCGGAGAAAACGATCCGTCGCTGGTTCAGGAATTGGACGCCCATCGCGGCGAGTTGGAGAAGAAGTATGAGGCGCTGTCGGACGAACTGAAAACCTACTGGAGCGAATGGGATTCGCTAGACGAAAGTTCGCCCGAAACAGAACGTAAGCAGGCGTTGGACAAGATGGCAGATTTGCTGAACCGGCGCTCGTACATTCGGAATCTGGTTAGAGACGTGAATGAAGCGATGGAACATTGAGTAATTTGGTAATTGGGTAATTTTGCAATTGAAGATCAAGACCTGAGGACTTTCCAATTGCCCAATTACGAAATTACTTAATTACTCAATAATTATGGATCGCATTGTCGGAATTGATCTCGGAACTACGAACTCCCTGGTGGCGTTCATGCAGGGGGATAGTCCTGTCGTCATTCCTGGTGAGGACGGGCTCAATCTCGTGCCCTCGGTCATTGCGCTCGATGAGAATGATCGCATCGTCGTCGGAAATGCGGCTCGGAAATATTTGATTGAGACTCCTGAGCGTGCGGTTTATTCGGTCAAACGCCTGATGGGGCGTGGTTTGGAAGACGTAAAGCCGGAATTGAAGCTCTTTCCATTTCAACTAGCAGACGATTTAGCATCCGGTGAAGTTCTTCGCATCAAGCTCGGAGATAAGACATTTACGCCGCCGGAAATTTCGGCATTCATACTGCGGCAACTAAAGCGCAACGCTGAGCGATTTTTCGGCGCTCCTGTAACGAAAGCTGTGATAACGGTTCCGGCGTACTTCAACGATACGCAGCGTCAGGCGACGAAAGATGCCGGGCGTATTGCGGGCCTTGAAGTGCTGCGTCTAGTGAATGAACCGACAGCGGCGTCGCTGGCATACGGGCTGAATAAAAAGCAAAATGGTACGGTTGCGGTTTACGATTTGGGCGGTGGAACTTTTGATGTCTCGATTCTGAAATTGCACGATGGAATTTTCGAAGTCATCGCAACCAGTGGCGATACGCATCTCGGCGGCGACGATATCGACAATCTGCTGATCGCAATCGCCGTGGATGACATCAAAGGCGATCTTGGTCTCGATGTTTCGCGCAATGGCGAAGCGATGGCCACGATCCGCAAGGCTGTGATCGAAGCCAAGATTGCGTTGTCGTCGGAATCATCGACTAAGCTCGCGGTCGAATTGCCGGGGGGCAAGAGCTATCTGCGGGAAATTACCCGCGAGCAATTCGAAAACCTGATCAAGCCGGTAATTGACCGGACTTTCGGACCATGTAAGCAAGCTTTGAAAGACGCAGGGCTGAAGCCGGAGCAACTGGATGAAGTGGTGTTAGTCGGCGGATCGACGCGAATTCCGAGAATCAGGGAAATTGTTCAGGAACTATTCCAGCGTAAACTGCACACCGATCTCAATCCTGACGAAGTGGTTGCCTTGGGCGCGGCGGTGCAGGCAAATATTTTGGCAGGCGGATCGGAAGCGACACAGGATATGTTGCTGCTCGATGTCACTCCTTTATCGCTAGGTATTGAAGTTGCGGGAGGAGTGACCGATAAGATCATTCTGCGCAACTCCACAATTCCGGCTTCCGCGACGCAGCATTACACCACGCAAGTTGACGGACAGGCGAACGTTGCGATCCACGTTTTGCAGGGCGAGCGCGAACTAGCCAAAGATTGCCGGTCGCTGGCGCGCTTCGATCTGAAGAACATTCCTCCCATGCAGGCGGGATTGCCCCGCATCGAGGTTAAATTCCTTATCGATGCCAACGGTATTCTGCATGTGACGGCGCGCGAGCAACGCAGCGGAAAGGAATCCGAAATAGAGGTGCAGCCGAGTTACGGCCTCACTGATGATCAAGTTGAAGGCATGATATTGGAGTCGTTCGATAATGCGGAAGAGGACTTCCGTCAGCGGCAAGTGATTGAAGCGCGCAATGAGGCCGACACGATTTTGGACGCGCTGGAAAAAGGCAGAACCACTCCGGCTTGGGGACAACTTACCAGCATTGAGAAACAGAAAATCGCCGACCAGGAAAAGGCGCTCAAAAAAGCAAAGGGCGAAGACGATTATCGCGCGATTCGCAATGCCATCGACGCGTTGAACCAGGGCACAATGCGACTAGCGGAATTGATGATGGATACGGCCGTCACCACCGCGCTGAAAGGCAAATCGATGGATCAAGGTGATATGGCGGAAGGGATAAATACCGCGCATCCCGTGGCCAAAGCGGACTTTGAGTGAACGAAACCGGATTAGTCACGGTCAGCAGCAAATACTCCGCAGCGGAAACGCTGGAGCGCTTGCAGGCTGCGATTCGGTCCGCGGGCATGAAAGTATTTTCCTTTATTGATCACGCGGCGGCAGCGAAGGAAGTAGGCTTGACCTTGCGTCCGACGGTGGTAATTGCATTTGGAAATCCGGCTGCGGGAACGAAATTGATGCTGGCGGATCAAGTTGCCGGAATCGATCTTCCGCTGAAAATATTAGTTTGGGAGGATCAAGCGGGGGTAGCGAAGATTACGTACAACGATCCCAACTGGCTCGCGGAACGACATTCGTTGGGAGCGGAGACAGCGACGCCGATTGCCGCAATGACGAAGCTTCTGGCGTCGCTGGCTAATAATTAGATTCAATCGCGACAAGGACGGGTGAGGACGCACGTCTCTCCTCTGCGAATCAGAAAGTTTGAAGGCCACAAAATGAATGAACAAAAAAGCAGCAGCGCAGGAACTGTGATGGAAGAGGCCATGGGCGAAAATACTGTCGAAGTCACGTTCCTCCCCGAAGGCAAAGTTGTGCAATTCGAGAATGGAAAACTGCCCTACAAGGATCATGGCAAGGAACAATCTTTGCTCGATGTCGCGCTTAACAACGGCATCAAGCTCGACCACGCGTGCGGGGGAAATTGCGCCTGTACCACCTGCCATATATGGGTTAAAGCGGGCGCGCAGAATTTATCTGAGATGGACGACGATGAGGCTGACCGGCTTGATATGGCGGCTGATCTCCAGCTAAACTCTCGGCTAGGCTGCCAGGCAACTATTACCAAGCCGGGCAAGGTGGTCGTAGAAATTCCGGCGTGGAACCGCAACTACGTTTCCGAGGAACACTAGACTTTTGCTCTTAGCCAAAGGAAAAACGCATGCCGAAAGAATTGACATGGAACGATGCTGACGATATCGGGATTTTGCTCTCGGAAAAACATCCGGATGTGAATCCGCTGGAAATTCGGTTTACGGATTTGCATCGCTACGTTACCGAACTGCCGGAATTTAAGGATGATGTGAAGAAGTCAAGCGAGGGCAAACTCGAAAGCATTCAAATGGCATGGCACTCGGAATTTCTGGATAAAACCCAAGGCTAGTTTACTTTCCGATGGGCATAACCTCTTCCACGCTTGCCTCGCGCAGAAACTTCGCTGCCTCCTCGGGCGGCGTCGGATTGATATAGAAGCCGGTTCCCCACTCGAATCCCGCAGTCTTCGTCAGCTTCGGCATGAACTCGATGTGCCAGTGATAATGATCGTTGATTGGATCCTGCACTGGCGAACTATGGATCACCAGGTTATACGGCGGGTTATCCAGAACGCGGTCGGCGCGGGTCAGCAAAACTTTCAGAGCTTTTGCGAGATTCTCGAAGGTTTGCGAGGAAGAGTTCTCGAACGCTGATTCATGTTGCTTGGGCAGAATCCAAGTTTCGAACGGGAATCTTGGGGCATAGGGCGCGATAGTCAGGAAGCCTTCATTCTCCGCGACTACTCGCGTGCCCGATTCACTTTCCTGCCGAATGATGTCGCAAAAAACACAGCGCTCTTTATAAATGTAGTACTGCTTAGCTCCTTCAATTTCTTCCACCACGTAAATCGGCAAGATTGGCAGGGCAATGAGTTGCGAGTGAGGATGTTCGAGCGAAGCTCCAGCCGCCTCGCCATGATTCTTGAAAATCAAAATATATTTGAACCGCTGGTCTTTTCTTAGATCGAGAATACGATCCCGGAATGTCCAAAGTATGTCTTCGATTCGTTTTACGGGCAGCGTTCCGAGGCTTGCGCTGTGGTCCTGAGTTTCGATGATGACTTCATGGGCTCCGATGCCGTTCATCTTGTCGAACATGCCCTCGGCCTGGCGATTTAGATTGCCCTCAATGCCGAGCGCAGGAAACTTGTTGGGAACCACGCGCACGGTCCAACCGGGAGAATCGCGCTGTGGCGGAGGACCTCCATTTTGGCTGGGCCGATATGCCTGAATCTCCGGCGGCGTCTTGGCTTCATTTCCATAACAAAAGGGACAGAACCCGCCTCTATATTTAATTGCCTCGCGGGCGAAATCGGTGGGCCGTTTCGCGCGGTCCGTAGAAATGATGACCCAACGTCCCACGATCGGATCTTTTCTCAGCTCAGGCAACGACTACCCCCTCACGAACGCGGAGTCTTGAATTCATATTACGACGACGGAAGGGCATTCCGAAATAACTGGAACTGCGGCTGGCCGGAATGCCGATCATAATACACGGTGATCACATCGAAGCGCCACTGCAAATCGTTGGGGAGGTGACGCATATATTCGCGTGCGGTAGCTTTTAGCCGCTTCCATTTGCGGCGATCTACGGCGGTTTCCGCGGGCTTTATGTCGTGCGACGTGCGTTTTGACTTCGATGAAGCAGAGAACGTCTTTGTCCCATGCGATCAAGTCGATTTCGCCGTGCTGACGCGGTGAGCGAAAATTGCGCGCGACCATGATGTAACCGAGGCGGCGGAGGTGAAAATAGGCGTCCTCTTCGCCACGGCGGCCGGTGCGCGTATGCGGTGCGAGTTTTGATTGAGGGAGTAGATGTGTCTTGATAAAGTCCAGGACGCGAAGAGTCGATTGAGTGGAACGGCCGGAGGGCATAGAGGCCGAATTAGTGTGCGCTATTGGCCGGCAAGATGAAGTGACCGGCGTCACTGACAAATTGCTGTGGTTTTGATAGGACGGTGGATATTATTACCCAACAACTTTCCGGACGCTGCTCGCCAGATCCTTCGCTGCGCTCAAGGATGACGTCAGGATAGGATGACGGTGTGGTCACACTCCTGCGACGGATCCCTTCGCCTAGATCATTCGTAGGCCAAAGCGTCAATAGGATCTTTTTGCGCCGCTTTGTAAGCCGGGTATAGGGCGCCCAAGATCGCTCCCACAAGGGCGATGCCCGTCGCCTTTAGAATCCAGCTCAAATTAACGATCACGTTCAGCGTCGGCAACCGATGGTGAATTCCCTCGCGAGCGGCCATGCTGAAGACGATCCCCACAATAATTCCGGCTATGGCAAGCAATATCGTTTCTCGCAAAATCACATTCACGATATACAGTTTTGAAGCCCCAATGGATTTTAGAATCCCAATTTCGCGGGTGCGTTCCATCACTGCGGTGTACATGGCCTGGAAAATAACGATGAATCCGACAATGACAGAAATGCCAATCACCACATCAATGAAACTCGATAGACCGGGATAATTCGCCGGGGTCATCATGGAAAGATATTCGCGCATGGAGCGGACGGCGTATTGCTGCATGCCCGGAATGTCGTGAACCTCTTTGACGACGGCATCGGAATTTGCGGGATCGTCTAACTTGACATAAAAGACGGAGGCTTTTCCTTCGCTGCCCATCAAATCCTGAAGCGTCGTGATCGGAAGAAATTTGCGCGCGCCCTTGCCGTGTTCGACGATTCCGCAGATGCGAAATTTGTGATTCAAAATTGAAATCATGTCGCCAACCTGGACATGTTGAGAACGGGCAAAATAATCGTCCACCAAAACATCGTCCGGGCCCTCAAATGATCCTCCGGAAAGATAGTGGAAGGGGCTACCCAACGCTTCGAACGTCTTCAGGTCAATGCCATAAATTACTTCGACCGTGCCTACCGTAGAAACCATCGTGATCACGGGCGACACCTGCATCACGTGGGGCAGACGCCGAATGAGGTCGCCAACTTTTATGGATACAGGTGCGCTGGACAAGCCTTGTATAAAAGACGAATTGGGCGGCTGCACAATGACATCGGCGCCGATGCCCGCCTGGCGATCACGCTGATCGCTCAGCATTCCGACCGACAATCCGACGATTAAGAGGATCAGCGTAACTTCGAGAGCCACGGCCACGATAGTTATCATTGAACGCACTGGCCGATGCACCAGATTCGCGATGACCATTTTATTCACCGGTGGCCTGCCTCAATCAATAGATCCATTTCGATTCAACATTGCGAGTCTCTACTTCTGAGGAGTGGCGTTAGGTTTATCTAACCGTATCACTTCGGCGTCCGGAGGTTGATCCAAGGTGAACTTGTCATCCGGCAAATCCAAATTCAGCTCCAGCTTTACGAAACTTAGGGTGATGTCGTATTCTTCCTGCGGTCTTGAAATCTCAATTCGCGAAGGGAACTTTACATTGTCATAATCTTTATAGGACTCGTACCGGGCGTCGGTGGCGAGTTCTCCATCTTCGGTGTAGATGAGTTGGCGGGAAGGTAACAGATCGGCGCGGCTGAAAACCACCTTGCGGCTCAGAAACCACCCTTGATTGCCTTTTCTTATTATGTCAATCACGTAGTCGGAATTAAGGATGTTGCGTCCCTTGGAATCGGTAACGACATTGGAATGATTTTCACGCACCGCAATATCGTTCTCGGGATCGATCTTTCGGATTAGCAGAGCATTATAGATAACCTCCGGCCGCAGATTTTCCAACGGCTGTTCGGGATTATTAGTCTGCACATCATTGCGGCCAATCACGAACCGGTTTTTAGGCGGAATCCAAAGTTTGAAATCCTGGCCATCACTCACCATATCGAACGCGCGGTTGCGCACGATTGGCATTAGCCCGATCATCCTCAACATGGAAGGTTTGCGCGCCAGGACGTAACCGCGAATCTGCTGGTAATCGGTGACTTTTCCTTTCTTCGCTCCTCCAACGGCGGTATCAATGTCAACGGTAGCCTGCATGGAGTGAATCTTGGCCGCCTGATCATTGATGTAATCGATAAGTTGCTGCTGGGTCGCCGATTGCAACGCCGTGGCATTAATCGCAGGCTTAACCGCATGTGAGCGAAAAAGACATCCAGCCAATGGCATTACCGCCAGCAGGATAAAAACAACGTGGTGTCTTCTGAATGTAGAAGGCATTGGGCTCAATCGGTTACGCGTTAGATGAGTATAAGCGAGTGTAAGTCGCAGGAGATAGGACGATAAGTTGCGGGATATTAATTCATTTGCCCTCGACGACGTGACGATAAGCGGCGACGTTCCGATTATGTTCTTCAAGCGTTTGAGCGAAGCGATGGTGCCCATTTCCGTCACTTACGAAATATAGATAATCGGTAATGGCGGGATGCATTGCCGCCTCCAAAGATATCTTCCCGGGATTGGCAATGGGTCCGGGAGGCAAGCCAGCGTGGGCATAAGTATTGTAAGCGGAGCTAAACTGCATGTCGGCGTGGTGAAGGGCGCCTGTGTAAGCGCCGTTCAAAAGCTCCGCATAGATCACGCTAGGATCGGCTTGTAGAGGCATTTTTTTGTCGAGCCGATTGTAATAAATACTGGCCACACGGGGCGCCTCGTCGGGCGCTGACGTTTCTTTTTCGATAATCGAGGCGATGGTTACGGTTTTCTCCACGTCGGAATTCAAGTCGATTTGCCGCGCCACCTGACGAAACTGTTTCACCATCGCGGCCAACATTTCTTGCGTAGTCTGGGTGCGAGTGAATTCATAGGTATTGGGGAAAAGATATCCCTCCAAAGTTTTTGCTTCTGGTGCCAGATCCGCGATCAATGCTGATCCGTTCATTTCGGCGTCAAGGAATTCCTGCTTCGGACACAGGCCCGCATCTTGCATCGCCTGCGCTATATCGAAGATGTTAAAGCCTTCGGGAATAACTACAGTGTGAACATAGATATCTCCGCGCACGAGACGGTCGTGAATATCCACGGTATTCGCCGATTTTTCGAAAAGATATTCTCCCGCCTTGAGAGAGCGCCGATGATGCAGATAGTGCCAAAGAATAAAAGCATCGGTGTTGCGAATGACGCCCGCAGAGCGCAGTTCAGCGGCAATTCGTCGCGTCGAGAACCCGGGGCGCAGCAAAATAAATTTCTGGCTACCCGGAGCCATCGGGGTCAACAGAGCCCAGGCCAGCCATGCTGCAACAGCCAGAATGCCAACTAGGGAAAATGTAAATAAAGCGCGCAAGATTGATAGTTTAAACGACTCTGCTGCTAAGTGCGCTGGGGTCTAATCGACACTTCCGGCAGGCTCTCAAAGATTGGATATAGCAGCGGCACCGGGCTTGTTCTTCACTCGGGGATGAGGATAAAAGTGGAGCAGGAAAGCTCATCCGGTCTTGGCTTTCACCGCCGCTTTGCATTCTTCACACGGGCACACGTCCCGCAAGAAACGCCACGAATAAATTCCCAGTTCGTGCCCGTCGTTCCAATTAAATTTAATCGCGTACTTGCCCACCGGTTCCGCAGTTAGCGGCTTCGCTGCCGCTTTGAACATCGGTAAAGCCGCGGTCGATTTCGGAGGCTCGCCAAAGGCGCGTCCGGCTTTTGTTCGCTCCTCATCGCAAAGCGCGCAGGGACAAGCATCCCGCAAGAAGGGAAATGAATAGTGCGATTGATGCCCGTCCGTCCACTGAATGTCCATGCCGGTGCCCGTCGTCAAATTTACCTTCACGGATTTAGGATCCGAAGCGGTCACGCTTACAAGTATTGCATAATAGCTGAGGCCAAGACCCGCGGTAAGGACGATCAGCGGGGACTGAACCATCACGAGGAACTGGAGAACAGAGGGCCTGTGAGCCTTGCTTCGAAGCTCTTTTTTGGCCGGCTGCTACTATTCTGGCTGGTTCCTATTGCCGTCGCGTGGCCACGAAGAAAAACCAGCGCTTTTTGGGCTTGGACAAAGATCGCAGCTTCAATATGTATTTTTTCTGGATTCGAATTAATGGTTTGGCGCCCAGTCACTATGCCTTTTGATTTCGCGATCTGCCTGGGTGCAATTTTATACATAGCAGCATTTTTCATCAAACGTAGTGCCGGCACTCACTAGTAGCATTGACCGCCCCCATGCATACGCGCCTTTTGTTTCAACTGATACTCCTGTTTCCCTTTTTATCACCCGCACATCTTCACGCGCAGATATCTGAACCGAACCACGCGCCTTTGCGCGTCGGAATCGTGGGAATGGTACACGGCCACGTGGACGGATTTTTTCGTGAATATCTGCACAGCCCGCAAATCGAAATCGTGGGAATTGCCGAGCCTGACCACCAACTGTTTCTGAAATATGCCACCCAATACGGGCTGGCGCAAAACTTGTTCTATTCAAGTTTGGAAGAAATGCTGAACAAGGCACGCCCACAGGCCGTCCTCGTCTACACCACTACGTATGATCATCGGCGGGTAGTCGAAGTCTGCGCTCGTCACGGAGTGCATGTGATGATGGAAAAACCGCTGGCGGTAAGTCTGGACGACGCCCGAGCTATCGAACAATCAGCACGGCAAGGGAAAATCCACGTGCTGGTGAACTACGAGACGACGTGGTATCCCAGCACCCATGCCGCATACGACCTGGTCCAGAGCGCCAGCATCGGTGCTATCCGCAAGATTGTGGTTCACGATGGACATCAGGGTCCGAAAGAAATTGGCGTCGGACCCGAGTTTCTCGCTTGGCTCACCGATCCAAAACTAGATGGCGGTGGCGCTTTGTTCGATTTCGGATGCTACGGCGCAGATCTTGCAACCTGGCTGATGGATGGGCGGCGCCCCGACACGGTGACCGCGATTACCCAGCACCTGAAGCCTTCCCTATACCCGCGCGTGGATGACGAGGCGACCATAATCCTGACCTATCCCGCGGCTCAGGCAATTATTCAAGCGTCGTGGAACTGGCCCTTCGGCCGCAAAGACATGGAGGTTTACGGACAAACCGGCTACGTCACAACAATTGCCAGTAGCGACATCCGAGTGCGCCGCCAGGAAGGGCCCCAAGAAGGAAAAGAACGGCAGATTTCAGCCGCCGCTTTACCCGCGCCCTACAATAATTCTTTGGCATACTTCCGCGCCGTGATCGACGGCAAAATTAAACCTGACGGGCTTTCTTCGCTCGCAACCAACGTTATCGTCACTGAAATTCTGGATGCGGCCCGGCGCTCTGCCCAGACGAAAAGAACCATTCGCATTGTAGAATAACTATTCATGCCTCGCCTCGCTCCGTCGTCATTGCGTTTGCGTTGCTTTCACCATTTACATCCGCCCAGCAGAAGGAGAACCTCATGCCGCACCATGCCCAAGGCACATTTACGGTCAGCATCAAGCCGCTCACCCCACCACCGGCCGAAGGGACCTCTCGGTTCTCCATTGACAAACAGATCCATGGCGACCTGGAAGCAATCACCAAAGGTGAAATGTTTTCCGCCGGCAATCCAAAAGAGGGCGCCGCAGGTTACGTTGCCATCGAGGTGGTAAATGGCACGCTCGCCGGAAAGCAGGGCAGCTTCGCCCTTCAGCACTCCGCTACGATGGATCACAATGGAAATAAGATGTCCATAACGGTCGTACCGGGTTCGGGCACGGCGGAACTGAAAGGCATCGCCGGCACGTTTACCATCGTGATCGCGAATGGACAGCACTCGTACGATCTTGAGTACACATTGCCCGGCAACTAGATTCAGCGGCTTGATAGGTCCAAAGGCCTTAGATTTTCGCTGTGAACAACTTGAATCTATGAACGACAATTTCACCTTCACCAACCACGAGCGCTCCTGGCTCTGGACAGTCAGCATTTTCGGCTTGGTCGGACCAAATGGAATCGCGCTTTACGGCACCATCCGGCATTGGTCTAATGTTTCCGTCGCATTTCACAACCCGGTTGCGCTGGGGTTCATGTCCGACGCATTTCTTGCGATGATTCTGCTCGCCTATCTGTTCGTGAGATGGAATGTCGGAAAGCTTTCGTGGGTGTGGTTCGTTGTCCTATCTCTTGCCGGCGGACTGCTTTTCAGTATCCCTGCCTTCTTGCTGATGGGAGCAAGGAAGACTGGGACGATTGGCGCAAATTCGTCGACTTCGTTAGAATAGATGTCGAGCGATTACTACCGGGAGCAGTTATGGCACATGTTTGTGATGTTTGCGGCAAAGGGCCGCAGTTTGGGAATACGATCAGCCACGCGCACAACGTCAGCCGGCGCCGCTGGAACGTCAACTTGCGTCCAGTTCACGCCAAGGTAAAGGGCGTAGGGAAGCGCATTCGGGTATGCACTTCCTGCCTGCGCAGCGGCAAAGTCGTTAAAGCCTGAAGCGTCCCTAGCGAACGCCCAGCAGTTCCACATCAAAAATCAAGATCGCATTCGGAGGAATTACTCCGCCCGCGCCTCGCGGGCCATATCCGAGATCGGGAGGAATTCTGAGCTGGCGCTTCCCGCCAACTTTCATGCCTTCGACACCCTCATCCCACCCCTTGATTACCTGACCTTGACCCAGGCTGAACGTAAAAGGCTCGCCGCGATCCACTGAGCTGTCGAATTTCTGTCCCGTGGTCAGCCATCCCGTATAATGGACTTTCACGGTTTGGCCTTTTTCCGCCGTCGGTCCGGTTCCAACTTTAAGGTCCCAGTACTGCAAACCCGAAGCAGTCGACATACCTTTGCCGATAACTTTCGTAGGAGCGCTATTGCCCTGCGCGAAAAGCGTCAATGCCGCGAAGCTAAATACCGAAAGCAAAATAAGAATCTTCATCAGTTGAATTCTCCCCGTAAATGTTTATCACAGCGGAAGGGAATTACGCCAACGCAATCACGTCAATTTCGACCCGGACGTCTTTCGGCAGGCGCGCCGCCTCCACGGTGGAGCGGGCAGGCGGAGTCGAAGCGAAATATCGCGCATAGACCTGATTCATCGCAGCAAAGTCTCCCATGTCTTTTAGGAAAACGGTGGATCGCACGACTCTTTCGAGACTGCTCCCCGCTGCTTTTAGTATGGCCGCTAGATTTTTTAACACGCGGTCGGTCTGCTGGCCGACGTCGCCGGTAATGACCTGCTGCGTCGCCGGATCGATCGCAACCTGTCCGGAGACAAATACAAACCCATTCGCCCGTATGGCCTGAGAGTACGGCCCAATAGCGTGGGGAGCGTCTTTAGTAGCAATCACTTCGCGCATGGCTCCTCCTGTGAACTAACAACTATAGCAATTCCGTAGAGAGATCTGGATTTCGTGTCCCGTAGATCTGACGGTGCCCCCCATCTGGCGGGTGAATCGGATTCAAAAGACCGAGTCGTAAAGATCTTTCAGAAAGCGGTCGGTTTTCGACTGGGGGAAAATGCCAGGAAAACTATTATCGCGCTGAGTATCAGGCCATAAATGATGGGCGTTTCCCATCCCATTCGCCACTCGTAGAAAAACCAATTGGACCCACCGCCGAAGCCACCGAAAATGAAGGCAAATGTGCACACCAATGCGGCTCTCCGCGGAAGAATGGACACCAGCAGAAAAGCGCCGCCCAAATAAAACACGTCGTAAAAAGAAAAGGCCATCCAGCCATGTGCCAGAAAAAAGCGACTGAGAGCGTTACCCTCATGCACCGTCTCGGGGTGACGCCAATAGCTGTCGGGCTGTCCCACGAGGGTGTTGACGAAATCGAGGAGCATTGCGCCAAGCATCACCCAACGAAGACGTATGACAATTGGAGCGGCAATCTCAGGGGCCGGGAACGCGGAAAAAACCACAATTACGGCGAGCGCAATGCTGTAAAAAATCGGGCCTTGCATACCAAGCTGCCAGCGGACAGCCAGCCAGTTCGATCCGTCATAGAAATGGGTGAAAATAAAAGAGAATATCGTAATCAGTGCCGCCAGTCTCGGAAGAACGGATACGATTAAAAACGCGCCCGCGAGATAAACCAGACTGGCAACAATGTAAGCCTGCCAGCCATGTCCAAGAAAAAAATCAAAAGTGTGATTGGTTTTATTGAAGATAGATAGGCCGTCGCCACGAATGGCGGTTTCGGGATGTTGCCAAAAACTATTCGGCTGGCCGGAAAGCGTATTGATTAGGCTGAAAAGCATGGCGCCAATCATCACCCAGCGAAGCCGCTTAACGATTGGGTCGTCGGTGAATTTGGTTAGTGGCATGGTTTATCGGCTAGGCACGTCTGTCCCCGGCAGATACGACGGATTTTTGCTGAGGATAATTAAACTGGATATCCACAAAGCGAGGGCGGTGCCTCCAGCGTTTGTGGCCGATCGGAAGGAACTCGGAGGAATGAGGAGCGAACCAATAGAGGACAGCAATATCGCCGAAGCGGTTGCGTAATAGAGAGGCAGTTTGAAGAGTTTGCCGAGAGGAAAGAAGTGAAGTCCAACAACCAAGTCAATCCATTGCGGAATTAAGTCCTTCCTCTGAAAATGGCCCTCCGAGAACTACCGCGGCAACTTCGATCGCGAGAATGATACCGAACCGGATGGCGTAGAACCGTCTTCGCACCTTGTCGAAATCAGCTTTGGGCGCGTGCCGGAAAATGACAAGTTGTGCGATTGACCAGACTAAGAAAACTGCGGTGATCGCTGTGATCGCGTAAAACCAAGCTTGTCTTTCGGTTTGGATGGCGGCCAGCGTCCACCAATACATCGAATAGGCACCGAACCCAGCCAACACAATCGCTCCGACAGTTCTACCCCTGAACCGAATCCAGGCGTCTTGACCCATGGGCCCCAAAATCCCGCTTGCCTCGCTCATTTCAGCCTCCGGCCATACTTACATCATCTATCTCGGATTCTAATCTCGCCCCCGATTCGTTGAACATGTTCATGCGTCACAGACGTCCCGTTCGGATTCTCCTAGTGTGTCTTTATGCCTCAGGCCCTTCACCGCTTCTATGGTGCCGGCGATCTGCATTTCGTCACGTTCAGTTGCTATCACCGCCAGCCCTTGCTCGGCAGCGAAATCCGCCGCGATTTATTTCTCTGAATTCTTGAGCGGGTGCGTCGCCGGTATCGTCTCGTTGTTCTGGCCTATGTGGTCATGCCCGAACACATTCATTTGTTGTTGAGCGAACCGCGGCGCGCAACGCTTTCTACCGTAATTCAGGCTTTAAAGCTCGGGTTCGTGCGGAGCTTATACGGCTCCCCAAGCCTCAGCCGGGGTGCCCCAGGTCTCGCAAAAGCGGCGAGACCTGGGACACCCGGCTCGCAAACAACGTTCCTAACTGAAACTGTAAAGGATGTCCCGGGACAAACTGTAAAGGATCTGTTGGGACTGGACATTCAAAGAACGGACGTTAGTCTGGGCACCGGGAGGGAAGGAAAGCTTCCCACCCGGAGGACGAATAAGACTACTTTTTGTAAGCCGGATTTTTATGACAAATCCATGCCAATGAGACCGCGAACACGAAGGAAACCAGCATGAAAATACTAACAACCCATTTAAAACAGTGCTCCGAGGAGTAAGGATACTGAGAGCCAAGAACAATCTTAATGATGGTGTAAACGAGCAGACCAAACCAGAGGACTACAACATAGTCACTCAGTGCTATTGTCAGTCTGCTGGGCGAATATCTCCTTCCTTGTAACCATTTTTTTAGACATTCCGTCTCTTTCTCTTCCACTCTTTCATCACCGTACAGATGTCCAGTTACAGCCATCTCGGTCTCTCCGACCTTGCTTTCCCACTTTTCGTACCAATACTTACTCCCACGGTTCACCAAAGTCCATACCATCGAGCACACGAAACCAAAGCTGGCGATTAGGCCTTGAAGTGAAGGATGTTTATCAGCGGCGGAAAAGGCGACTAGCGCAGCCCCAATAAATCCCCAGAAAAATAACGAACGCTTCCAGAAGTGCTCAAGTTCAAATTCCAGCGCATTAATAGAAGCGTCGTATCTGGATCGGTCCTTGCCGACATCAGCCATTGGAGACCCTTCTAGTCCATCACCTACGACAACCTGTGAATTTATTGCGCTTGCGCATGGTTAATACGGCTCGCCTTCGACATTGGCTCAGCGTCCTGCTGAACAAGTGGGCCGTTTGGAAACTGAAACGCCAAACGCTTATGTTGTTCCGACCGGAATGGTTAGTTGTCTTGTCCGTAGGGCCTCGATGCGCCCCAACCAACTCCGCCCTGCCGCGTGTGCTCCAAGGTGAACGAGACCTCGATTCGTACCGCCGCTGGCTTATCGTCTTTCATGGCCGGAGCAAAATACCATTTGGCCAAGGCCTGCTTCGCGCTCTCGTCCATCGCACTGCCCAGCGTGCCCTGCTTAACTTTGATATCCCGAGGTTCGCCGTCCTCCCCTACGACGACAGAGAAGACGACCGTTTGGGCCGACTCCCCCGGTATTCGACCGCGCCAATTTGGCTTCGGGGGAAGGGGTGTATCGGGCATGTGAGACTCCAACACGCGTGGTGGCGAGACATCCCCGCCTACGCCATATACCGGTGAATCCGGTTGCGCCTTTGACGGCTGAAATGGGGGCGGCATCGGGCCGTCCCTAGGTCACAATAGGTGTCAACAACCATGCCGTTTGCATACTGAATCTTGGTTAAAACTACCTTCACGTCTTTGGCTGGCGTTGGTGATAGGCGCATGAAGCGACCATAATTATCAAAATAGACGCTCACCCGCTGACCGGGTCTCACCTCTGCGTGTACGCCATCCCAACTGGCCTCGTTCTCGTCGGAGGTCACGAAGTTAAACCACATCACGCCCTATATCCTTGTCGCTGACGTTGTCCACCGTCAGGTCAATGGCCACTACATTGATGGGTCTCCAGCCGTTCTGTTCGGGACCGGACTCGCGGAAGGTGTAGACGTGAGGCACCACCTTCACAGCCTCAATTGGGCATTGCTGCCTTTGGCCGAGCGCGAGGTTAGCCGCGAAAAACAGCAACCCGCAAAGCGAGATTACCTTATCAGCAGATTTCATTGCGCTTTTCGGCCTCGATTCTAGCAACGATGGGGCATAACCCGCCGACTTAATTGACCGCTTCGTGCCCAGGTTTTTTTGGGCGCTGCCCTGGGTCTCACCGTAGTCGGGAGCGGGACGGGTGTAGGTTTTTCTTCATGCCCAGCGGTCTGCGACGATTCCACCAATCCGGGGAGTCCCACTTCCTCACCCTCAGCTGCTACGGTTCGCAACCCGGGTACGTCGCCATGCCCGAACATGTTCATCTGCTGCTCAACGAACCGGTTCTAATCTCTCGCCCTGTTCTTAATCCAGATTGGGGTGCCCATGAATCCGAAGGCTTTTCGGATTTGGTTTTCCAGAAAGCGTACATAGGAAAAATGCAATTGCACTTTTCTATTCGTGAACAGCACGAACGTTGGCGGCGAGACCGACGACTGCGTCATGTAATAAATCTTAACCTGTTGGCGGGCGGGGACGGCAGCGCGGTCGAAGTCGACCTTCTTGACGAAGCGGTTCATTTCTCCGGTCCCGATTCGTTTGCGGCGCTGAATGGCAACTTCTTTTAATGTTGGAAATATTTTGTCGGTGCCGACTCCTGTTGACGCTGACACAAACAACACCGGCGCGTAGCTCAGGAATTTTAGCGAGTCCCGCAGCTTGTACTCATAGGCTTCGCGATCGGCGGGACGTCTGCTGTCCTGCATGCGCGCCGCTTTGGATTGGCTCACGCCGCGACTTTTGCCGCTGGTGATCAAATCCCATTTGTTGACGATGATGATTACCGAACGGCCGCTTTCGTGCGCGTAACCAGCGATGGTGGCGTCGAGCGTGCTGACGCCTTCGGTCGCATCGATCACCATAATGGCAATATCGGCGGCTTCGAGATGCTTGCGCGCCATGACGACGGAAAGTTTTTCTGCCATCAAATGCGTCTTGCCCTTACGGCGAATTCCTGCGGTGTCGATGAAGCGAAACTTTTGTCCATCGCGCTCGATAATTTCGTCCACTGCATCCCGCGTCGTACCGGGAATTGGCGAAACGATTGAACGGGATGTGCCGGTTAGCCGATTAAGAAGAGTCGACTTCCCGACATTCGGATGTCCTATGATCGCCACTTTAGTTTCTTTGGAAACGTCCGGCTCGGCTTCGTCGTCGGATTCTTCCGGCTCGTCCGGTTCCTGGGTTCTCGATTCGGCTTTCGCTTCCGGTTCTGCCGTTTCCAATTTCAAGGCCAAGAAAATGGAATCCAGCAAATCGTCCACGCCGCGCCCGTGTTCTGCCGAAATCGGGTACAGATGTTTGATCCCCAGGCGGTGAAACTCATCCGCGAGCCGCTCCTGTTTTGCGCTGTCAATCTTATTGACCGCCAGAAATAACGGTTTCCCGCCGCGAATCATCAATCGCGAAAGCTCAAGATCAGGGCCGGTAACTTCGGTGCGGCCATCGATCACCATGATCACGACATCGGCTTCAGCCAAGGCGACCTTCGCCTGGCGAAATATTTCCGCGGGAATGAAATTCTTATCTTCGGGAATGATTCCGCCGGTATCCACGATGCGCAGGCGATGTCCGCGCCATTCCGCCTCACCGTAAAGCCGGTCGCGGGTAATGCCCGGTTCGTCTCCAACGATGGCACGCCGCGATCCGACAATGCGGTTGAAGAGAGTGGATTTGCCCACATTAGGACGGCCGACGATTGCCAATGTCGGCACGCCGATGGCCGGGGGTTCGCTCAGCGCACTGGATCTGATTCGGGTCATGGGGGCGGTCTTTGGTTTTTGGTCGTTGGCAAACTCAAGAACTCACGTCGCGTCGCTAATCCTTTGATTTTTAGCCGACGACCAAGGACCTACGACCAACGACGGGTCATGAAGCAATACTACGCCCTGCGCCGCGGGCGGCTCGGGAACGCGTTGCGCGGTAGGTCTCGACCCGGTTGCGCCCTGCATGTTTGGCGCGGTAGAGAGCTTTGTCCGCGAGATGTATGACCTGTTCCGCGTCGCGAGTCTTCGAACTCGGCTCGGCGACTCCGATGCTGACTGTCACCGAGAGTTCGTTTTCTGGTTTTTTTGGAAATCTGGTAGCTTTTTTCAATGTCTTTTTCTGGGCGGTTGGGGTTCGCCGGTCAGGGCCTCTTGGCTCCGCTCGCCTTTCCGGTGCAGACCGCAAATAAAAAGTTGATCTTTCGATAGTCGCGCGCAAACTTTCCAAATGTTCTACAACATCGTTCATGGACTTGCCCGGAAACAGAATCGAAAATTCTTCGCCGCCAACGCGATAAGCGCGGCCCCCTGCGCCAACCGCTGCGAGTTTGCCCGCCACCAGCCGCAATACCTGGTCTCCGGTTTCGTGTCCGTAGGTATCGTTGAAACTTTTGAAGTGATCGATGTCGACGACAGCGATGGAGTAGGGCTCGGTCAATCTCAAGAGAGCGTCATTAAATGCCCGGCGGGAAGGCACCCCTGTAAGCTCATCCTGATATGCCAGCGCATAAGTATTCTCGATAATCGAGCTGACCAGAATTAATCCTGCGGTGCCGAAATAAACCATCCCAATTTTATTCACCGCGCCGGCCTGCAAACCGAAAAATGCCGCACCCGCTGACCAGAGCAGTCCCGCCTCCAGCGGCTTCCGGTAAATCAAGAATTTTGCCAGCAATACAACAAAAGTTACAGAGAAGGCCAGCAGGGCCAACTGAGGCAAGTTGTTCCATTGCGACGCATTTCTATGGACCATTGCCGGCCCAATAAACTGCCCCGGCCGGCATAGGACGGCGATCAACACAGATTCGAAAAATAGCAAGCCAATGCGGGATGCCAGGCTGGCCAGAGCGAATCCCCATTCCCGAATAAATGAGACGAAAATAAAATTCAGCGGGATGAGAAATGCGGCTGTTTCCAAAGCAACTCTTCCGGGCCCGAACGAAGCTGCTCTGCCCGAAGAAAAAAATTCCATCGCGCGGTAAGCGAGTAAGAGAGTAATCAGCGCGAACAGAATGCGGCTGGAGTGGAATCGCCATGCCAGCAAAATCCCCGCAAAAAACACCGCATAGTAATAGGTCTGGATCGCGGTCACTGAGAAGCGGACAAAGCCAATTTCAGCGGCGATTAACGCACAGACTAATAAAATTCCGCCAGGGACGAAAAGCGATTTGAATGTCTTGAGAGTCAAATCTAGACACACCGGCGGCAAATTGCTTTAGCCATTCAAATTATCTCTTATGGCAGCTACGCCGTGAATGGCGGCACGGATTCCCATTTCGGCGTCATATGCCGTTTGCGGAATCCAGGACTTTGGTGTCCGGCGCAATTCCGTCCCAAGACCATCTTCCTGCATAACAATCAGAGAGTCCACTAGAGCAACCTTATGCGAATCCTGATTGCTGAAGACGATCCTGCCTTGTCCAGCTTCATAAAAAAGGGTTTGGAAGCTGAATACTATGCCGTCGACGTTTCGCCCAACGGCGAGCAAGCCCGCGCTATGGCCGCCGAGCTTGATTACGATCTGCTCGTCCTTGATCTGGGTCTGCCTTTACTCGATGGCGTTACCGTCCTTCGCTCGCTCCGGCAATCCAAACCCGGGATGCCGATTCTCATCCTGACCGCGCGCAATCGCGTCGAAGACCGCGTGCAATGCCTCGATCTGGGTGCCGACGATTATTTAACCAAGCCCTTTTCCTTCATCGAGCTATCCGCCCGAATTCGCGCTCTGCTGCGACGCAGCCAGTTGCCCGCAACGTCAACTCTAACTGTCGCCGACCTCAAACTTGATCGCATCGAGCGCCGGGTTGAACGAGGAGGCAAGCGCATCGACCTCACCTCCAAAGAATTTGCCTTGCTTGAGTACATGATGCGCAATGCCGGACGCCGCGTCACCCGAGCCATGATCATTGAACACGTCTGGAATCTCTCCTTCGATACTGCTACCAACATCGTCGACGTCTACGTCAACTACCTCCGCCGAAAGATGGACAAAGATTTCGCTAGTCCGCTGATCCACACCGTTCGCGGCGTGGGCTACGAACTGAGCCATCGGGGGGCGGCGCAAGTGCAGGCGTAGCGCAACCGCTCCGTTTCGATCCCTTTTTGGGGAAGCCAGCCGCGCGATGAGCCACTTCTAATCTTCTCCTAATCGCCTTCTAACCTCACGGGAATTAAATCACTGATATACACAGCACGCCGTGGCAGCCTCTCTTGCTTTTCACTCTTCCTCCAAAGGCATTAAGGCGCATTAACCAAAGCGTTATTCCGTCCAAATTGCATTGGACCTGCGGGGGACACGTGTCTACAAAGCAAAACAAACCAGCCGGGAACGCGTGGGATGACGACCGGGAGCGGGAGCGTCTGCTCATGCAGCAGCTTCCCCAGGTGCGCTACATCGCGCGCCGCATTCATGATCGTTTGCCCCGTCATGTTCTATTAGAGGATCTCGTACATGCCGGGGTATTGGGTCTGATCGACGCATTGCAGAAATTCGATGCGGAGAAGCACGTGCAGTTCGGATCGTATGCCAAGTTCCGCATCCGCGGCGCCATTCTCGACAGCCTTCGCGAAATGGACTGGAGCCCACGCGATCTTCGCCGCAAAGGCCGCCGTTTGGAAGAAGCTTATAGCAAACTGCGCAGCGAATTAGGCCACAATCCCAATGAACCCGAACTGGCTGCGGAATTAGGAATGGATCTGCGGGCATTACAAATATTGCTCGGGGAAATTGATGGGCTTGAAGTCGGCAGCTTGCGCGTGCTGTCGGCGCGGGACGGCAAAGAAGAAGACCTTTGCGAATATCTTCCTAATGAGGCGGACGAAACGCCTCTCATCCTGTGTTTGCGCTCCGAGATGAAACAATTGTTGGCTAATGCAATTGAAGAGCTCACCAAGAAAGAACAGCAGGTTCTCGTTCTTTATTACTATGAAGAATTAACCATGAAGCAGGTGGGCGCAGTGTTGGGCGTGGGAGAGTCGCGAGTGTCGCAGATACATTCGGTTGCCGTGGTGCGGCTGCGCGCCCGGCTGGGAACAAGAATTGGTGAAATAACTCAACCCGGCACTTCACACGCTAATGCGGCGTGGGCGTAGACGGAGATTAGGGTCGTGACGAGAAACCAGTTCTGATCTTGGGTGGAGAGGTCGTTCAGTTCATTCGTCTTTCCGCTTACTCCAGGTTTGCCTCGACCACGAACGCGTCTGCTTCCCGATCATACAAAATCCGCAGCACATTTGGCTTGCAACAAACCTGACAATCTTCGATGTAGCTTTGATTCTTGCCGGCGGAAACATCAACCACGGTTTGGTTCCACTCCCCGCAGCCTGCGCATTGAAATCCAGCGTCCATCAATGATTCCGAAAGCTTTGTTACAACCTTTTAACACAGCGTTCACTTACGCTTAACCTACGTTGCCGCCGTCCGCCCTAAGCTTCCGGTGATTCTCTATCCAGGAGGCTTCTGTGTCCATTCGCCGTATCTCTCCCATTTTGCTGCTGGCATTTGCATTCTCTAACTTATTGCCTGGGTTCGCTCAGGCTCAATCCCCAATTAAACGCGTCATGCTAATCAGTATCGACGGCATGCACTCCCTCGACTTCGACAATTGCAGCAGAGGCGTTGAGGATTCCGGGAACCAAACTTACTGTCCGCATCTGGCGGAACTCGCCGCTGCGGGCACGCATTACCTTCAGGCATTCACGCCAAAACCGTCGGATTCTTTTCCCGGCCTCGTTGCGCAAATCACCGGCGGCACTCCGCGATCGGCTGGAATGTTCTATGACGTCAGCTATGACCGCGCGCTTTCTCCCCCGGCCAAGACTACCCCCTACGGAATTGTCGGCGGCGCCGCTCTTTGCCCGAGCGTAGTGGGCACCCAGGTAGGATACGACGAAGAGATTGATTACAACTATCTCGATCTGCATTCTGGAAAAGCAAATGGTAGCGAAGGAATTAACGGAATTAATCCTGACTACCTGCCGCGCGATCCGCAGAATGGTTGCCGGCCGGTTTATCCACACAGTTTCATTCGCGTGAACACGATTTTCAACGTGATTAAGAATGCCGGCGGATATACGGCCTGGTCCGACAAGCATCCTTCGTATGACTTCACCAATGGTCCGAGCGGAAACGGCGTCGACGATCTGTGGTCGCCGGAAATTAACTCCATTCCAGTCGCGCTACCCAATGTTCCCGGTTGCAGTCCGCTTCCCGATCCTGGAGCCGCCACATCCAGCAATGCCTGGACAGACAGCTTTAAAAACATTCAATGCTACGACACGCTGAAAGTACAGGCGGTGTTGAATTGGATCGATGGCAAAACTCACGACGGAAAGTTTTCTGCGCCAGTGCCGAACATTTTCGGTATGAATTTTCAGGCGGTCAGCGTAGGGGAGAAGCTGGTGGAGAAGTCTATCGGCATCACCGGCGGATACAAAGACGCGTTGGGAACGCCCAGCGAGGCTTTGCTTGGTGAAATTCAGTACGTTGACGACGCGGTGGGAAAGTTTGTTGCTGAGTTGAAAAAGGAAGGACTCTACGATTCGACCCTGATCATTATTTCGGCTAAGCATGGCCAGTCGCCGATTGATCCCAATCGCGTGCTGCGCATTCCGGCTGACGCGCCTTCTGACGAGCCACCGTCCCAAGTCTTGTCACCGAGCGGTGTTGGGCCGGGGCTCGCGGTTGCCCAAGCCGACGAGGACGATGTCTCGTTGTTGTGGCTGACCGATCAGACTCAAACTGCCGCTGACGTAGCACTGTTAAGCGTAAACGAACCGTTATTTGGCGCCGGAGAAATTTTCGCCGGAACGTCTCTGGATTTGCAATTCAACGATCCGCTGATTGACTCTCGGACTCCGGACATCATCGTCGCTCCGAACGTCGGTATCGTCTACACCGGCGGGAAGGCGAAAATTGCTGAACATGGCGGCTTCGCTTATGACGACCGAAATGTTTTGCTGATCGTCTCTAATCCCAGGTACAAGGCCTCAACGTTTAAGGATCAGGTGGAGACACGCCAGATTGCTCCAACCATCGTTAAGGCCTTAGGACTTAACCCTACGGCGCTGCAAGCGGTGCAGATCGAGCATACGGAAACTCTGCCGGGGCTGCCGTTTACACAGAGGTAGTTGGCTGGATGAATTGTTTGCGGGAGGCGAAAGCTTTCCGCATTTTTATTGACGCGTGAGAATCAGGCTTCGGGGACCGGGGGACATCCTGGAAATGCGGCGAGATACGTGTTGCCTATGTATTCCAAATATTTTATCCCCACTGCGCTGGTAAAAAACGCATCTACGGTGAGAGTTCGCAGAAAGGCAAAGAATTCGATTCCCGGACTTAGTCCCGGCTCCTCGAGGGCATTCTTTTTGTAAGCAATCTGATCCAGAATCTGTTTCTGTTCATCGGGATCGCACTGCATATAAAGTTTTCCGTAGCGATCGGCGCACGTGGAGTCGAGCCACATCAGGCCGCCGCCCAGGGTGAGTTGATATTCGCGATTCTCGCTCGTGATGAGATCAATAAATTCGGGTGCTCCGCCCTCGATTGCGCCGCCGGAATCTGCATCCGCCGGAATGATCGTCTGGCAGAGTGCGATTATTGTTTTGTACTGGGTTGGCGGGAAGAACTTAGGAGCGTAGACCCCAGCCGGGGATGCCGCTTTCTCGGACGCAACCATTTTGTGCGCATACTCGGCCGCCTCAACCGGAATGACGCGGAGAACCGAGCCGGCAATGACACCCTTGCCGAGTGATTTGAGGACATCGCGACGAGTGATAGTATTCGACATCCGTTACGGCGCGACTGGAAGCCGTGCCCTTCCCTTTCGATGACGCCTTGAAATTCGAGACTAACGAATTTCCTACAAATTTCCTCTTCTTGCCTCGTCCAGAAGATATTCCGACGCGCGCCACGACAGCGCCATAATCGTCAGAGTCGGATTCTTGTCCGCATTACTCACGAAACAGGCGCCGTCCGTCACAAATAAATTCTTCACATCATGCGCCTGGCAATAGCTGTTCAAAACAGAAGTTTTCGGGGTGTTCCCCATGCGCGCGGTTCCCAGTTCATGAATGATCACGCCGCCATCCGCAATCCCATATGGATTCGGACCCCCCGTCGTGGCCCGTGAATGATATGTCCCCCCACCGGCTTCAACAATGGCGCGAAAAGTTTCCTGCATATCTTTCGCCATCTTAATTTCATTGTCAGACCATGCCCAATGAAAGCGCAGGACCGGAATGCCCCATTGATCGACCACCGCTGGATCAAGCTCGCAATAACTATTGGGATTGGGAATCATTTCACCGCGCCCGGCGAAGCCAATATAGGTGCCGTATGAGCTGCGGCATTTTTGCTTCAAAGAAGAACCGTATCCCTCAAACTCTTTGCAAACGCCTTCGAATTCTCCCACCGTCGGCATGTAGCGGCCGCCCGAGACTTCGATGTGGTATCCGCGCAAAAATTCATTCTTGCGGTCATACTTCCACCACGGCACGTACATGTGCATCCCGCCCACGCCGTCATGATTGTGCGGCGGCATTTTCTCGAGTTGCGGAAAATATCCGCCGCCATCACTGCCGACTGAATCGGTTAGATAACGTCCGACGACTCCCGAAGAATTCGCCAGACCATCGGGAAACAGAGTGGACCTGGAATTAAGCAATAGCCTCGCCGATTCGCAAGCGCTCGCCGCTAAAATAAACGCCTTTGCATTCACTCGCTTCTCGGTCCGGGTCATCTTATCGACATAACTCACCGATTCGCACCTACCATCTTTGCCGGTGATGATTTCGCGTGCCATAGCATTCGTAATCAAGGTGAAGCGCCCCGTATTCTGCGCCGGCGGAATCATGACCTGGCTGGAGCTAAAGTTCGAAGCGCTGATGCACCCGCGCCCGCACTGCGCGCAGTAATGACAGGCGGGGCGCCCGTTTAGCGGCTTGGTGAGAATTGCCATCCGCGAGGGAATAAAAAGAATGTTCAGCTTGTCGCAGGTTTTCTTGAGGATGGTTTCCGTACAGCGCATGGGCGGCGGCGGAAGAAAAATACCGTCCGGCGCGCTGGGAATATTCTCTTTCGAACCGAAAACTCCTATATACGATTCGACTTTGTCGTAATAAGGAGAAAGTTCTTCGTAGGTGATCGGCCAATCGTCGCCCATTCCATCCGATGAGCGCGCTTTAAAATCCACGGGTGCGAAGCGCAACGCGATTCGTCCCCAATGGTTCGTTCGTCCTCCGACGATGCGCGAACGAAACCAGCTGAATTTCGAGCCGGGCGCGACGGTATAAGGTTCTCCATCAATTTCCCAAAAACCGTTCGGCGCCAGAAACTCACCGAATCCCCAGCGGTCTTTCGCGCCAATGCCAGCTCCGCGATGTGGCAATTGATAAGGCCAGACATGTTCCTTGAAGTCTTTTTCTGGATAAAGCGGCGGCCCCGCTTCGAGCATTACAACGTTCAGTCCGCCTTCGGTAAGGACTTTTGCCGCGGTTCCGCCCGCAGCGCCGGAGCCAATGATGCAAACGTCATAGACCTTGGGAGAACGAATTACTTCCGCCATTTGATTAACTAGAACCGAAGCTTACGCATGTACTGGTAACTGATTTTGATGGATTCGATCCCATCTTTCGGCTTGTCATGCTCAACGATGTAGTACTTAATGCCAGCTTCATCGGCGTGCGCGAAGATTCGCTTCCAATCAATCACGCCACTGCCAACTTCCGTCATATCGGATAGTGAGTCGCCGAAATCCTGCGTCCCTGAAGCATCAACCTTTGGAAGCTTTTTCATGTCCTTAACATGGACCAGCGAAAAGCGCCCCGGATACTGTTTGAAATATTTAACCGGATCCTGGCCGGCAATGGTGATCCAGCAGAGATCCAATTCCATTTTCACCAGATTCGGATCTGTATCCTGCAACAGAATGTCGTAAGGCAGTTTTCCGTCCACGGGAAACCATTCGAACCAGTGGTTATGATAGGCAAATTGAAATCCGGAATCTTTGCTCGCCTGTCCGGCGCGGTTAAAAGTCGCCGCGGCTTGTTTCCATCCGTCCGGTTGCTTTCGCACATCATCGTCGATCCAGGGATTTACGATGTATTGGTGTCCGAGCACATGGCTGGCTTCCAAAACCTTTGGGAAATTTTCCGCGTTCAAGCTGGTGTAATTCACATGGGTTGAAATCGCATTCAACCCGTGCCGGTCGAGAGCCGCCTTCAAATCCTGGGGCGTGTGTGTGAAGTAGGTGATCTTGCCGTCGCCCATGGAAAATCCGGCAAGCTCTACATCTCTGTATCCAATGGCTGCGACTTTCGCCAAAGTTCCGTCCATGTCTTTTTCCATGTCGTCGCGGACGGTGTACAACTGCACTCCGATGTGCTCAGCCCGATGCTGTTTCGCGAAAGCCAATCGGCTGCCGAAGACGCTCGCAGCCGTCACCGTGGTTAAAGTCGCGCTCAGAAATTCCCGGCGATTCATCGTCATTCGGTCCCTCATTTCTGGTTCAAGCAGTAATGCCTAATAATTCATTTCTAACGTTCTTCAAAACCCATGCGGCACGCTCAACTCCAACTTCGCCAGTTAAAATCGGGTCTTCGTTTTCAATACTCAAAATTCCTTCGTAACCTGTATCCATATAGGCCTGGAGAATATCTTTCCAGATAGTCGCGCTGTGGCCGTACCCAACGGCGCGGAAAGTTTCTGAAGCTTCGGGAAGATCCTTCACCTCTGACGCGAAATTCAGCACGCCATATTTTGCAACGTTGTCATGAAACATGACAGTGTCTTTCATGTGCGCGTGATAGATCGTGCCCTGCTTGCCGAGAAAATGTATCACGGCAACCGGGTCGCAGCCTTGCCAAAAGAGATGGCTGAGATCGCAGTTGGCGCCAATTTCCTCGCCTGCCGCTTCGCGCAATCGAATTAACGTGCGTGGGTTGTAGACAACCTGGTTGGGATGCATCTCCAATCCGATTCTGTGGATGCCATGCTCGCGCGCGAATTTCGCCGCTTCTCTCCAATAGGGAATCACTCTCTCGGACCACTGCCAGTCGACCGCCTGCGCGAACTCGGGCGGCCAGCGGTAAGTCACCCAATTCGGTGTCGTGTCGGTGGGACTGCCGCCGGGGCATCCGGAAAATCCCACGATAACTTTCACTCCCAACTTCTCAGCTAACAGAACGCTGTTACGAAACGACTGATTATCGCGCGCGGCGAGCTTGGCGTCGGGAGAAACCGGATTTCCGTGGCAACTAAGGGTGGCAATCATGATGTTACGATCGTCGAATTTCTTTCTCCAGGCGCGCAGCTTGGCGGGATCGGCGAGCAGTTCCTGGATCGGACAATGACTTGTGCCGGGATAGCCGCCGGTACCGATTTCGATGGCCTCAATCCCCATGCCGGAAATTTTGTCGAGCATCTCATCAATGCCAAGTTTTCCAAATACTGGGTCAAAAACTCCGATGGGAATTTTACGGCGGGGAGCAGGCGATGTTGGTTTGGAACCGGAATCATTGGATTGAGCGCGCAATGCGGTAGCCTCTCCTGGCGCAGCGATGGCGGCTAACAATCCGCCGCTAGCCGCGATGAAACTGCGACGGCTGGGAAGGCGGGGTGAGAGTTTTTCGTTCATCAATGCCTCGTTCATCATTGTCCCGTTGACTAGTGCCTCGAGCAAAATGCAGTAAGAAGCCGACGAGCATTATACGCACCTAGCGATGCCTGGAGTCACGCAATTCTCGAAATTCTCATCGGGAATCGCTGGAGAGACGCGCTCGACAACTCATTTCTTGCTCTCATTGATTCCGTTAGCTTCCACGAAATCGTAGCTTTGTCCGCTCGTCAAATCCTTATACTCCTCGGTGCGTCCGCTTGGCCATTCGATTACCACGCGGTCGATCTTGTCGCGCTTTCCAACTCCAAACGTTACCGGCAATTCTGACTGGGACAAATAACTTGATCCGCCCTTCACCATCCGCATCTGCATCGTTCCGCCAGTAAAAATGCGCACCACCGCCCCAACCCCATCGCGATTCGATTTTGTGCCGTTCAGCCGAAAGCGGATACTCTTGTTTCCGGAATAATTATCGTTGCGATACAAATATGCGGGCCCGTTATTGGTCGTGATTAAAATGTCGCAATCGCCATCGCGATCGAAATCACCGTAAGCCAGTCCGCGGCCGACTTTAGGCTGGTTAAATCCTGCGCCCGCCTGAGCGCCTACCTCGGTGAAATTGCCCTTACCATTATTCAGAAATAATTGCGGCGGCTGGGCATATCCAACGTTTCGAACATTGCGCACGGTGTCGTCAATGTGGCCGTTGACGGCTACCAAATCCAAAGATCCATCCAGATCGAGATCGACGAAGACACATCCGAATCCCAAAGTGCTTTTCGAAGCGAGCCCAACGCCGCTTTGCATCGCAACGTCCTGAAAATTCCCGTTTCCAATGGCTTGATAGAGTCCGATCATTTCGTTGTCGAAATTTGTAATCGCCACTCCCGGATTCCCCGAATTCTGGAAGTCGGCAATGTCGACGCCCATGCCGGCGCGGGCTTTGCCGTCGGCGCTGAACGCGATTCCCGCTTCCACAGCAACGTCTTTGAATGTTCCGTTGCGCTGATTGCGATAAAGTTTGTTCGGCTGGGTATCGTTTGCCACCAGCAAATCGGGCCAGCCATCGTGATCGTAATCGAGCATGGCCACGCCCAGTGATTTCGAGCTGTTGTCAAAAATTCCGGAGGTTGCGGTCACGTCTTCAAAAGCTCCATTGCCACGATTGTGAAACAGCCAGCAGGTTTCGCCGCGATAAGCTTCCGGCGTGCAATAGGATTTATGTTTTCCATCCAGGCTGCAAAAGACGTCATGTTCCGCGGACCACTTCACGTAGTTGCATACAAATAAATCCAGCAATCCGTCGCGATCGTAATCGAACCAGATCGCAGACGTACTGAAAGCCTGATTCTTGCCGAGTCCGCTGGCCTGCGTCACGTCGATGAACCTGCCGTGGCCGGTATTTCTAAAAAGTCTATTTTGTCCGACGCAGGTAATAAAAATATCGGGAAAGCCGTCGTTGTTGTAGTCGCCGACAGCCACTCCCATGCCGTACATTTCGATATCCAGGCCAGCTTGGCGAGTCACATCTGAAAAAGTGCCATTGCGATTGTTACGGTAAAGTTTCAAAGTGCTGGTCTGTCGCGTATGCCCGGGCCAGTCCATGCTGTTGATCAGCAGAATATCTTGCCAGCCGTCGCTGTCGTAGTCGAGGAATGCGCAGCCAGAGCCTAGCGTCTCAGGCAGAAGCTTGCCTCCGTAAGCGCCGCTGTTGTGATGAAAATCGATTCCGGCGGCTTTTGTTACGTCGGCAAATTGAAAACCTAAGGGCGGTGAACCGGGCACGCCCAGGATGTCGCGAAGGCTCAAGCCAATAGACGCTGCGCCAGCCATGCCTTTCAGGAAGGATCGCCGGTTCAAGGCAGACTCACCAGCCCGTTGCGGATCGCGTACACAACCAGTTCTGCGGTTTTGTGTATTCCCAGCGCATCCATGATGTTTGCGCGATGGACCGAAACAGTATTTGCGCTCAGGGAGAGATCGGACGCAATTTCTTTATTGGATTTGCCCTCGCAGATAAGCCGCAGAACTTCCAGTTCGCGATTGGTGAGGGCGCTGGTGGTTTCGCCTTTCAAGCTTGAAGAACGCTCCAAGCGGGCATCGAGAACAGTTTCTCCTGCCGCTACTTTCCTAATCGCGGCAGCCAAATCCAGATCCATCGCATTTTTTAAAACGTATCCCTTGGCGCCAGCGTCCAGTGTTTGCTGCACCCATGTCTCTTCGCTGTGCATGCTCAACATAAGCACCAGGGCATCGGGGTTGTTCTTAAGAATTTTTCGCGTTGCGTCCAGGCCATTGCTGCCTGCCAGCGCGCAGTCCATTACGATCACATCGGGATGCAGCTCCGCAGCGAGTTCCACAGCGTGCGCCGCATCGCTGGCCTCGCCGGCAACCGCAATATCGGATTCGTCCTCGAGTAGACGCCGAAAGCCCCGACGCACTAAATTGTGATCATCGACGAGTAAAACTGAAATTTGCTTAGGCATGAGAATCGATTTTCTGCGCCGCTTGTTCGTCCGAACTGTGTCTCGTTTCTCTGGGAGCTCCAAGACGCACAAGAGTTCCCCCACCTTCCGGCTTTACGAATTCTATGTCGCCGCGCAACAATTCCGCTCTTTCCCGCATGGCAACCAACCCGATTCCCCGGCCCTGATTGCCCCCGAATCCCGTTCCGCGATCTTCAATTTCCACCATCAACTGATCCGGGAGAAAGTTAAGGCGAACCCAAATCAGCCTGGCGCCGGAGTGCCGGACCGCATTATTCAACGCCTCCTGCACGATTCTGTAAACGTGAATCGCAGAATCGCCATCCATCGCAAAAGGAATTCCAGACTTTTCGTAGGATATTTTAATTCCAGACTGTTTTTCGACGACGGGCAAATACCAATCGAGAGTTCGCTCCAGCCCGCTTTCCTCGAGCATGACCGGATGCAGGGACTGCGAGAGGCTGCGCACTTTATCCAAAGTGCCCTGCGCGATTTCACGGACTTCGAGAAGTTCCGCGCGCAGCGGAGATCCAGAAGGCACGTGGTTTCCTGCGCGTCCTAGCATCGATCCCATAGCCGTCAGGATCTGTCCAAATTCGTCGTGCAACTCACGGGAAATATAGCGCAGCGTCGCTTCCTGAGTGGAAATCAGTTTTTGCGCCAGGTCACTGCGCTGCTCCGACAATGCTGCAACTTGCGCGAACAACCGCCGGTTCGAACGGATCACGTATAAGCTCGTAATCAGGATCGCCACCAGAATGGCGGTCAGGAACAGGTAAACCTGGTGCTGCACGCGATCATAAATCTGGCTGATGCGCGCTCCCGCCTGCTCTTCGCTTTCATTGTTTTGGACCAGCAGCCTGGCGACCGCGGTATTCAAAGCTTCCTGCCGCGCGAGCAGAGACAACCGGATTTGCGCCCGCGCTTCCGATTCTTTGCCGTCTCTGGCAAGCGCGAAAGTACGATCCACCGCATCCCAAAATTGAGACAGCGAACTTGCTAGATATTGCCGCTGTTCGGGAGTCCGAACCGCGAATGCCAATTGTTGCTCCTGCCTCAAAGCGTCGTCAAGGTCACTCCTCATGCGGGCAAATTGTGCAGACCATGCGGTGAGCGGATACGGTTCGTCGTTGTCGAGCATGTCGCGCATCGCCAGCGCCAGAGAGTTTAATTCGTTCTGAATGCGCAGCAGTTGCAGCGAATCTTTGCGATTCCGGTCTGCAATATCATTTTCCAATTGTCTTAATCCGGAAATTTGCAGCGTGATATAGGAGGAATACGCCACCACTGCGATGATGGTAACGATCAGTCCGATGAATAGCCCTGCCGTGGCCGATCTTATTGCCGATGCCCGCACGCGCCAAGCATATAACGGCGTCTAGCCAAGTAACAATGATGGGAAGCCGACGGCTAGTTAGGGACGGGCTTGAACGCGCGCCAGATTCAGCGCGAACCATTGCCGACTGTCGAACCAGCTCTGCTCGAGACAGAAGCCCGCGCTCGATAACATTCTATTCACCATTTCCATGGTGTACTTGTAACTATTCTCGGTATGAATTCGTTCCCCTGTGGCAAACTCTGCGACGGAACCCAAAAGACCCAGACCGACACTCTGCTTGCGGTCGCTTTGCAGATGCATTTCCATGCGCGAGCAAGTGGGATTCCACCGCGCAATATGGCGGAACGCGTTTAAATTGAAGTCGGCGCCGATTTCACGGTTCAGCCGCGCCAGAATATTCAGGTTGAACTCCGCAGTCACGCCTTGCGAATCGTCGTAGGCGGGGACCAAAATGTCACGGCTCTTCACCAGATCGGTTCCGAGCAGCAAACCGTCCCGAGGCTTAAGTTCTTTGCGCACCGCAGTCAGCATGGCAACTGCTGCGGGAGGATCGAAATTGCCGATGCTGGAGCCTAAATACAGAACCAATTTGCGTCCCGGGATGTCGCGAAAAAAACTGAACCCCTCGCTAAAGTCAGCAACAACGGGCCGCACAAAGACTGACGGACATTCGGCTTTAATCTGCGCTTGCGCTTCGTCGAGCGCGGATGGAGAAATATCAACTGGAAAATACGAAGTACGAATCTGCTTGCGAGCCAGAGCGCGCAAAAGTGTCGAAGTCTTGGTGGCCGTGCCCGCTCCCAATTCAACAACCGTCGTGTTCGAACCGACGGCATTCGCAATTTCGCTGTCTCGCTCTCGCAATATTTCAAGTTCAGTGCGAGTCAGGTAATACTCCGGCAAGCGGGTAATCTCTTCGAATAATTCAGATCCGCGCTGATCGTAAAAAAGTTTTGATGGCAACGTCTTGGGACTGCGAGACAGTCCTTCTTCAACCTCCAGCGCATATGAGGGGATGGCTACGAGTTCGCGGGCGATCATCTGGCGAGCCTTATGCCTGAGAATTGCCAGCGCGCATGTGGGGGAAAGAAATTGCGGTAGGAGGCACGAATGTGGCTGGCGGGCGTGGCGCAAGAGCCGCCGCGCAGCACCATTTGGTTGCACATGAACTTGCCGTTATATTCGCCGAGCAATCCTTCAGCCGGCTTAAATCCGGGATATGCCGTGTATGGACTAGCCGTCCACTCCCACACATCGCCAAACGCCTGCTGAAATCCATCGCCGCTGGCCGCTCGGGGATGAAACACTTCATCGTCAAGCAATGTGCCCCTTGAAGGGTAGCGTTCCGCCGCCACTTCCCATTCTTCTTCAGTCGGAAGACGTAGACCCGCCCACCGGGCATACGCGTCGGCTTCGTAATAACTCACATGGCAAACTGGCTCCGAGCCTTCGACACGCTTGATGCCCGTCCTGGCGAATGACCACCACGATCCGTCCCGTTGCTCCCAGTACAGAGGTGAATCCCAGCCATTCGCGCATACCGCATCCCAACCATCCGCAAGCCACAGCTGCGGCTTGCGATAGCCGCCGTCGTTGATGAACTCCAAATATTCCGCATTCGTGACCGCGCGGGATGCAATCTGAAACGGCCGCAACAGTACGTCGTGCCGCGGACCTTCATTGTCGAACGCAAAGCCCTCGCCCGCATGGCCTACAGAATGAATACCGCCCTCCATCGCAATCCAACTTAAGGGCGACGCCTCACGCGATGGCTCCGTGTTTGCGATC
>Ga0182015_10000067_pt1 | contig 132358 bp, 107 predicted proteins | sample 712P3MmetaG_FD_120478 | JGI IMG/M metagenome (GOLD analysis project Ga0182015, IMG submission 120478) | Permafrost microbial communities from Stordalen Mire, Sweden - 712P3M metaG | ecosystem: Environmental > Terrestrial > Soil > Wetlands > Permafrost | place: Sweden: Stordalen | collected...
ATGGGAAGCGCGTCCGAGCGGAGGTTCCGGCGGCGGGGGTGCGGCAGGAGGACTCGGCTTTGGCGGTGGACTCGGGACTGGCTCAGTAAGTGGCACGGGAACAGGGACCGGTTCGGGTACGGGCAGCGGAAGTGGTGGCGGCAGTGGAGGTTCCGGAGGTGGTGGTACTGGCGGTGGCACTGGTGGAGGGACTGGTGGAGGCACTGGCAGTGGCACTGGCGGGGGAGAAGGTATCACCGGTAGATGGCTGACGGCGTCTTCCATGATTCGCGGCACGGCACCGCCGGTTCCCGGAGCGAGAGACGGTGAAGGAGGCCGGGGCGGCGCCGAAGGTTTTACCGTAGAGGAAGAAAGTATTCGTTCCGTGCTGGGCTTATTTGCACAACTGGGAAAATCCCGCAAGGATTCCGAGCCGCGCATGGATGCGCAGATGTTTCAGTCGCGTCTGAGTACCATGCCGGTGCGCACGCAGTACACGTTGCAGCAAGCGCTGGCGGGACTCGCGGCGCAGGCTCCGGACAGCAAACCGGATCAACCGATGCTGCTGAAATTGGCGGAGCACGTAGCCATTCGATTCGCCCTGGATAGTTACGAGCGCGGCGAATTGCGCGTGAACGCGGTGAAGCAGATGCTGGACCGCATGAACACGGAAATTGAATCGCTGCGCAAGATCCTGGGCACACAAGAGCAGATGATGGCCAACGCGGGTCTGCAGGTGCAGAGCTACACGGAATTGCTGGACCAGGAGTTCTGGGAGCAGGTTCCCGAAGAAAACAAGAAAGAAGTGCTGACTTCGGATGAAGCCTGGTGTGTGCCGCCGCGCAACGTGCGCGCGTTTCTGGAAGACATGTTGCGGCGCGGCGAATTGAAAGCCGTGAACGAAGTGCTGATGAAATACGCGGCTTGCGTTGGGCTGGAGGCGGCAGAGGCGCGGCGCACCACGGCCATTGGGCTTTCCGATTTGGCGGAGCTTTATGGCAGCGGCGATGGCAGCGCGTTGATGGAAGCCATCCGGCGGTTGGGCAACCAGTTGGCTCTGGAACGCGAGCCCGAGGTGCAGACCCTGGTGAGCGCGGCATTTGTGCGTTTGAGCCAGGAGGCGGCTTCCAAGCGTTGTTATCCCGCTATGCAACAAGCGCTGGCTTCGCTCGACAGCATTGAGTCGCAGCGTCCCGGCTCGACGCAGAGCTTGCGGCCGCGCATCGGCGCCGAAGAGCGGCTGCCGGAATTTATCGAAGAAGCGCTGCGCAGCGGACACATTGCGGACGGCATGACAGACATCCTCAACCTCATGCCGCTGGCTACCATTCATTATGTGACCAATCGATTCGGGCATTGCGGCTTCCGCGAAGACTGCGAACTACTCACCAAGATCGTCGGAGGCTTGGGTCCCGAGGCGGTGCAAAATCTCGTCGAAATGCTGCAAACGGCTCCGGCCGCCGAAGCCGCGGAAGCGGTGGGCCTGCTGAGCCAGATTGACCCCGATAGCGTGGACAAGATCCTGCCGGTGCGTTTAACACAATGGCCGCGCTCGGCGCATGACCGAATCGTGAGGCAGCTCTCTTCGGCGCCGGCAGCGCATCGCGCGCGTCTGTTGGCCGGGCTGTACGAGTCACTGGATGTGATGATCCGGCCGCTGGCCATCGATGAGATGGGCATGAGCGGTGAACACGAGGTGATTCCTAAGCTGCTGGAGCTGGCGGAAAACGCCACAACGCCCGAATACGTGCGCTTGAAAGCCGTCGAAGCGCTGGGGCGTCTACGGGCATCGGCGGCAAGTGAAGTCTTGCAAAAGATCCTGGATGCCCGGCAAGTGTGGAGGTGGCAGTATCCCGCCGAAACACGCATCGCCGCGGCCCAAGCCCTGACGCGCATCGATCCCGCCATGGCCATGGAAAAAATGGCCGCCAGCGGCCTCGAGCGCAAAGACCTGGCATTGGAACCCCTGGACCCCGACGCCGCATCCTCGGTGATCCGCCAGCGGCGGTACGCGCGGCTGAAGCTGTCCCGCAACATGCAAGCGGTGACTACGAACCTGCGCGAGAATTTCCGGCTCTCGATTCCGGAGCTGAATTTGGGCGGAGGAATCGGCGCCGGCGAGCGGCACCTCGCGCCCGGATCGTTGATCACCTTGAAATTGTCGCAGGGCGTGCGCAGCATCAAAGCGCAGGCGATTGTTCGCGGAGCGCGGCCGCAAGCGATGGCGTTCGAGTTTGTGGATATGGATCTCGACGATCGCAGCCGATTGCGCAAAATACTGCTGGAGTTGGGCGGCCTGCCCATCGTTTCCGCGGTGAACAACCGCACCCGTCGTCGCGGCCGTATCACCTTGTCGAAGCACTAACTTGAAGAACAACGCGCGCTGTGAACGCCACGCCTCGGCCGGCCCATTGCCACACCTGTCCTCCCGCTGAAACCACCCGTACTTTCGAGCAGGTTCGGTACTTGTCCGTATGGTGGCGTGACGTGCGGGGCACATGGACCGTTTGTACCATTGCCCCAAACGCGCGGGAATCCTAACGTACTAGGCAAGCAGTCCTATTGCAGGACTAGCATCGAATCATGAAAGCGGACCCCAAAAGCACTTCTGGACGAGCCTTTGTTCGCAGTTTGAACATCCTGCTGAAGTTCGCCCGCCTGTACGGTTACGATCACACCCGGACCATGGAGCAGTTGAATACCGCCTGGGATGAACTGCATGGCGCCATTCCTCCGGGCAGCGAGACCGGATTGTTGCTCGGAGCCACGGGCTCGCAATTGCTGCTTGACGGCGTTCCACTGGAAGGTGCGCCGGCGGAAAAACAGTTCGCGCTGCTGCTTTCCGCCGCGGGACTGGCGAGTGTGCAGTTTTTTCCTTGCGTCACGCAAGATGAGCTGGTGCATTTTGCGCATGCCTTTCCGACCGGCAAAGCCAAGCCGGCGGAGCTGGCTCTGCAGCTAAAGGCTGCGCTGGCTGGTGCGAAAGGCATTCGCATCAACGAAATTTGTTTCGTGGCCACCGACGCGCGATTGAAAGACGCCAGCGTGGCGGCGCAACTCGCTGCCGCGGCCATGGGCGACAAGCAGGACGATTTCAAGAAGTGGCTCAACGACCCGCAAAAATTGCTGGAACTGATCGCCGCGGCGCAAGGTTCCAAGAGCGGCAGTGAACCGGGCGGACCGGGCGGCCACGGCGGCGGACCAAGCGGCCACGGCGGAACCGGTGGAGTTCCAGGGTCGATCGCCAGTCCGACGGGTGGCGCTGTCGGCGGTTCCACGGAAAATCTCTCTGTCGGCAGCGCGTACGACGGCGGCTCGTTGCCGGACGCGGTAGGTTCTGGCGAGTTCATCGCGCCGAGTCCTACCGTTGCGAAAATGATTCGCGCGGGCGAACCAAGCGAAGCGGAACTCTACAGCATCCTGAACGCGCTGACGAGTTTCGGACAAATGGGCGTAAGTGGCGGCGTGGCCGCGGCCGGAGCTTTCCAGACGCAGATGGCGGAATTGCCCGGACGCGCGCAGGACACGCTGAAGCAAGCCATCGCGGGACTGGCGGCACAGGCCCCGGTGGGCAAGCCGGATGAATCCGTACTGGTGCAACTTGCGGAACATTTGGCCATTCGTTTTGCGCTGGAGCGCTTTGAACAAGGCGAAGTGAAAGTTAACGCCGTGCGCCAGATGCTGGACCGCATGAACGCGGAAATTGAAAATTTGCGGAAGATCCTGGGCGCCCACGAAGACAAGATGAGCGACGCGGGCCTGATGGTCGAATCGCATCGCGAGATTCTGGACCGGCAGTTCTGGGCGGCCGTGCCCGACAGTGGAAAGCGCGAGGTGCTGCTTTCCCACGAAGCGTGGTGCATTCCGCCGCGCAACGTGCAGTCCTACGTTGGCGACTTGATCGCGCAGGGCAACGTCGCGGAGGCCATCAGCATTCTGCAGAATTACGCCTCTTGCGCGGATAGCGAAGAATCCGATGCGCGCAAAAAGACCGCCGTGGGACTTTCCGAGATGGCGGATTTGTACGCCAAGGCGGATCCGAAATTGTTGAGCGAAGCGCTGCGCCACCTGGGGCTGCGGCTGAACTTGGAGCAGGACGCCGAAGTGCAGGGTCTGGTGGGCGCGGCGTTCGTGCGGCTGAGTCAGGAAGCCGCCACCAGCCGCTGTTATCCCGCCATGGAGCAGGCGCTGGATTTGCTCGTTGGCGTCGAAGCGCAGCGTCCGGGAATCGGGCGCAGTCTGCGCGGGAAGATGGGCATCGAAGAGCGCGTGCCGGAATTTGTGGACGAGGCGTTGCGCGCGCGGCAAGCGGTGGCGGGTTTGACGAGTGTGTTGAAGCTCTTGCCGCAATCGGCCATTGAACAATTGGCCTCGCGCTTTAATCGCTGCGCCCTGCGGGACGACTCGGAACATATCTCCAACCTCGCTCACGATCTCGGCGAAGAAGGCTTGCAGTATTTGCGCAGCTCGCTGCGCGGCGGCCCGGTGGCCGAAGCCGTGGAGATGGCGGGCTTGCTGACAAAGCTGGATCCGCAAGCGGTGCAGGTTTTTCTGCCGGGGCGCATGAAGGACTTTGGGCGTACCGCGCAGGATCGCATCATTCGTCAGATTTCTTCGTCGGGCGCTGCAGGACGCTGCCGAATTCTTCTGGAATTGATCGACCATGTGGATCCGCTGGTGATTCCGCTGGTGATTGACGAGATTGGCGTCACTTCTGATCGCCAAGCGTTGGGGCGATTGCTCACCATCGCGGACGGTGATTTGCCCGTCGGTGGTGGCGCGTACCTGCGCGTGAAAGCCATTGAAGCGCTGGGGCGCATTTCCGCGCCGGAATCCATTTCCACGCTGCAACGCGTGGTGACGGCGCGAAAAGTCTTTGGCTGGACCCATCCGCAGGAGTTGCGCATTGCGGCGATGCAGGCGCTCGAGAAGCTGCAACCCGATTGGTTTAAGGAGTTCTGTCCGAAAGTTGGGATCGATAGCGACGATTTGGCGCTTGCACCGCTGGTGGTTTTGGCCGACTCCAAGTTTGTACGCCAGCGCCGGCATCCCCGCGTGCGCCTTCGCAAGCCGGTGCGCGCCATCAGCACCAATCTCAGAGAAAATTGCTCGCTGGATATCAAGACCGCCAGCCTGGCGGGCGGCGTGGCCACCATCAGCCGGCACCTGGCGCCCGGAACGCAGGTGCAACTCAAGCTGCAATTGGGCCTGCGCAATTTACAGGCTACCGCAATGATGCGCGATTACCGCGCGCAGGACATGGCGTTTGAAATTGTGGACATGGCTCTCGACGAACGCAGCAAATATCGCCGCCTGCTGGTCGACAGCCGATCGAATGCCTCGGCAACGGCAGAAATCGACACTTCCGCCATCGACGCCGAAGTTCCCGTACTCCGCTGAAACCAGGTGATTCGCAGTTGCCGTAGCAACCTCCCTCTGAGACGCCCGTTTTGATTCCTCGCCACCCAAAGTTGCAGTTCTTGGCGCTGGCGCATCCAACCAGCTAGAATAGGATGTTACGTTGCGCCACTGTAACGCCAATGTGGTGCGGCCGTGGTTGTGGTGCACATCCATACCGTCAGGAGACGGCGAAGCCCTTCATGGAAGCAGCTCAAATATTAGACCGCGTGGTGGCGCGCTTCATCGGCACCAAGCACGAGCGCGACGTCAAGAAATTGCAGCCCAGCGTGGCGGCCATCAACGCCGCGGAGCCGGAGGTGCAGGGCTTCAGCGATGAGCAGCTGAAGGCGCGCTTCGCGGAGCTGAGGACCGAAGTGCAGGAGCGTTTGCAGGACGCGGATCCCGCGGAGCCGGAGTATCGCGAGCAAATGCAGCGGGCGCTGGAGCCGGCGATTGTGCCGACGTTTGCGCTGGTGCGCGAGGCCGGCCGGCGATTCCTGAAGATGCGGCATTTCGACGTGCAGCTCATCGGCGGAATGGTGCTGCACGAAGGCAAAATCGCGGAAATGAAAACGGGCGAAGGAAAGACGCTCGTGGCCACCTTGCCTGCGGTGCTGAATGCGCTGGCGGGGCGCGGCGTGCACATTGTTACTGTAAACGATTATTTGGCGCGGCGGGATGCCGAGTGGATGAGTCCGCTGTATCGCGCACTGGGATTGACGGTCGGGATTATTGTGCATGACCTCGACGATGAACAGCGGCGCGCGGCGTACGGCGCGGACATTACCTACGGCACCAACAATGAGTTTGGTTTCGATTATTTACGCGACAACATGAAGTACGATTTGGCGACGTGCGTACAGCGCGGCCACCACTTCGGAATTGTGGATGAAGTCGACTCGATTTTGATCGACGAAGCGCGCACCCCACTGATTATTTCCGGACCCTCGGAAGAGTCCACGGACAAATACGCGAAGATCGACAAAATTATTCCCAAGTTGATCCAGGATATTGATTACACGCTGGACGAAAAGCACCGCACCGCGACGCTGACGGAAGAAGGCTTCGCGAAATGCGAACGTCTCCTGGGCCTGAGCAACATGTCCGATCCGGCGAACATCGACATCATGCATCACGTCTACCAGGCCATGCGCGCGCATGCGCTTTATAGGAAAGACGTCGATTACGTCATCAAAGATGGTGAAGTAATCATCGTGGATGAGTTTACCGGCCGGCAGATGCCGGGACGGCGGTGGTCGGACGGCTTGCACCAGGCCGTGGAAGCCAAGGAGGGCGTGAAAATCGAACGCGAGAATCAGACCCTGGCGACCATCACGTTTCAGAACTATTTCCGCATGTACAAAAAACTTTCCGGCATGACCGGCACGGCGGAGACCGAAGCTTCGGAATTTGCGAAGATTTATGATTTGGATGTGGTGGTGATTCCCACGAATCGCTCGCTGATCCGCAGAGAATATCCGGACGTGGTGTACCGTACAGAGAAGGAAAAGTTCGAGGCGGTGGTCAACGGGATTCTGCAGGAAGATGACTCGCTGGCGAACGGCATCCGGCAATATTACGAGCGCGGGCAACCGGTGCTGGTGGGCACGATTTCCATCGAAAAGTCCGAGTCCATCGCCGAATTGCTCAAGCATCACGGCATTCCTCACCAGGTGCTGAACGCCAAGCAGCATGAACGCGAATCGGGCGTGGTGGCGCAGGCGGGACGCAAGGGCGCGGTCACCGTGGCCACCAACATGGCGGGACGCGGCACGGACATTCTGTTGGGCGGAAATCCCGAGCAGATGACGCGGGATTATTTTCTGAAGAAGCGGCTGGCGATGCCGTATGCCTCGGCGCCCGCGGTGATCGGCGACGGAGCGGCTGCGGCGGATGCGCCGGCGGCGGCGCCCATGGTGCTGTTTCAGCACGAAGGGAAAATCTTTCAGGTGCCGGCGGACCAGTGGAAGCCGGTGTACGACGAATTCGCGGCGCAGTGCAAAGCGGAGCATGACGAAGTAGTGGAGCTCGGCGGATTGCACATTCTAGGAACGGAGCGGCATGAGGCGCGGCGTATCGATAATCAACTGCGTGGACGCGCGGGCCGGCAGGGCGATCCGGGTTCATCGCGATTTTTTCTATCCCTCGAAGACGACTTGATGCGCATTTTCGGCGGCGAGCGCGTGAAGGCGCTGATGTTTCGCTTGGGGATGACCGAAGGGGTGCCCATCGAATCGGGGCTGATTTCACGGCGCATTGAGAATTCGCAGAAGACCGTAGAAGCGCAAAACTTCGACGCGCGCAAACATTTGCTTGAGTACGACGACGTAATGAACAAGCAGCGTGAGACGATTTACGGCATTCGCCGCTCTGCGCTGGAAGGCAAGGACCAGCGCGACTACGTTTTGAGCGTGGCGGAGGAAGTGGCGCGCGAATTGGTGGAGACCTTCTGTCCGCGCGAGCAGCATCCCGATCAGTGGAATACCACGCAATTTTTGGCGGAGACGAATGCGCAGTTTGGCGTGGACGTAAAGGCCGCGGGAGCCGATCCTGCGACGCTGGCGCATGACGAATTAGCCAACACTACCGTTGAGGCGATTAAAAATCGCTACGAGGAAAAAGAAAAACAGTTTGGGGCGGATTTGATGCGCTGGCTGGAGCGGCGAATCATTCTGGATGTGGTCGATTCGCAGTGGAAGGATCATTTACTTTCACTCGATCACTTGAAAGAGGCCATCGGCTTGCGCGGTTACGGCCAAAAAGATCCGCTGGTCGAGTTCAAAAAAGAAGCCTTCACCATGTTTGAAGACATGATGGCGCGGATTGATAACGAAACGGTGCGTTATCTGTTTCATATTCAGGTGCAGAAAAATGAAGAAGCTCCGCGCACCGGAAATCCTCCCGATGGTCAGCAGCAACCGCCGATTCGTATGCAGGCGCGTCCTGAGCCGCCGAAACCGCAGCAGATGAAGCAGGCTGCGCCGGGGATTGCCGGCGGAAATGTGAATTCGTCCGGATTGCCGGCTCCGGCGCAGAGAATTGGGGCAGCGGCTGCGGCGCGCAGCGATGCCGCGCCGAGTACGCCGCAGCATTTGCCGGCGTTCGCCAAGGAAATGGAACGTCGCCAACAGCGGCAGCAGCAGGATTTGCAGTATCAAACGGGACAGGGCCAGGCGGAAGCGCCGAAGCCGGTGAAGGCTGGGGCAAAAGTTGGGCGGAACGATTTGTGTCCTTGTGGGTCGGGGAAAAAATACAAAAAATGCCATGGCGCGAATGCTTAGTGCGGCGAGTTGCGTAGGAGTGCGGTCGAAGCTTGTGGAACCGAAGAGAAATTCCTCGTTTCGCTTGGAATGACGACTTGCCGACTCGATTTGGAACGACCTTATTTTTTTCGCTGAGTAAAAATAGAGAAAAAATAAAATATGCCACCAGCACCGCAGCAGGTACCTGAACGTCATCCGATTCCGGGCGTGAAAAATCTTGTGGCCGTGGCCAGCGGAAAAGGCGGCGTGGGAAAGACCACCGTGGCCGTGAACCTGGCGATCGCGCTGGCGAAATTCGGCCACAAAGTCGGATTGATGGATGCGGATGTGTATGGTCCGAACGTGCCGATTATGCTGGGCACTTTGGAGCAGCCCAAGGCTACGGCGGAGCACCGAATTTTCCCTGTCGACGCGCTGGGCGTGAAAATGATTTCGATGGGGCTGCTGAATCCGGGTGACAAGCCGATGGTGTGGCGCGGACCGATGCTGCACAGCGTGATTACGCAGTTTTTGCGCAGCGTAGAATGGGGCGAGCTGGATTATTTAATTATCGATTTGCCCCCGGGAACGGGCGACGTGCAACTCACGCTGATTCAGACGGTGGCGGTAACCGGGGCGGTGGTGGTGACCACGCCTTCCACGGTGGCGCTGGCGGACGTGCGCAAGGCCATTGAAATGTTCCGGCAGGTGAATGTGGAAGTGCTGGGCGTGGTGGAAAACATGAGCACGTTTTCCTGTCCGCACTGCGCACAGGCGATTGATATTTTTGGGCATGGCGAAGGCGCTAAGACCGCGCTGGAATATGGCGTCCCGGTGCTTGGGGAGATTGAGATCGATCCGCGCATCCGCGTGGGCGGAGATGTTGGCAAGCCCGTCGCTTCGCTCGGGGAGGCGGCTCCGGCCGCGAAGAGTCTGTTTGCGTTGGCGCATGCCGTCGTCAAGCGTGTCGATGAAGTCCGCCCCACTTCTGGCGGCCCTTCCGTCCAGATCGACTAACCTGCAGCCGAACTTGCCAGGCGTTATTTCGTGACTTGATTGCCGCCAAGTGTAGGAAACTTTTGCGCCGTCCGTAGCGTACATCCCAGCGAGGTCCTCCGATGAACGAAGGCTCTGCGAGTAGTGCCTCCACGTTTGGCTTTGTCGGGGTGGGAGTCACGGCCGCGCCTTCGAGCGAGAGCAATCGCGCAAATTGGCTGATCCTCGGCAGTTTTGCAGTGTTCACGTTTGCCATCCATCTTATTTTCTACAAAGGGTACGGCTTTTTCCGCGATGAGCTGTACTTCATCGCCTGCGGCAAGCATCTCGCGTGGGGATACGTGGACCAGCCGCCGGGTGCTCCCCTGGTTGCCTGGTTTTCACAGAAAATCCTCGGCCAAACTCTTTTCGCGATTCGATTCGTGCCGGTGCTTTTCGCTGCCGCGCAAATGCTGCTTACGGGACTTACGGCGCGCGCGATGGGCGGCCGCGGATATGCGCAGTTTCTCGCCTGCCTTTGTGTACTGATCGCGCCGCAATATTTCGGAAGCTATCTGAATACCGACATGTTCATGATGCTGGGGTGGGCGGCGTGCGCCTGGGTGGCGACGCGGATTTTTGCGGGAGAGAGTCCGCGATTGTGGCTGTTGTTCGGATTGTTTGGCGGGCTGGCGCTGGAAGGCAAACACGCCATGCTGTTTTTTCTGCTGACGTTTCTCGCGGCGGTGGTGGTTTCGCCACAACGCAAAATACTGCTGACGCCGTGGCCGTGGTATGGCGCGGCGGTGGCGTTGGTGATTGCGCTGCCGAACGTTATCTGGGAATACACGCATCATTGGGCCACCTACGAACTGCTTTCCAATATCGCGAAAAGCGATAAAAACCTGGTCCTCGGGCCGTGGCAATATCTGCATTCCAACATCGATGCTCTCGGCTTTCTCACCGTGCTGGTGTGGGTGCCGGGATTGCTGTGGTGCTTATTTCTTGGCGGCGGACAGCGGTTTCGCGCGCTCGGCTGGATGTGGATTTTCTCGTACATCCTGTTCATCGCGTTGAAGGGGAAGGATTACTACCTCACGCCAACGTACCCGATGCTGTTTGCGGCGGGAAGCGTGGCGATCGAATCGTGGTTCGCGCGTATTCCTCGCACCGCGGGCTGGATCGTCAAAGTCACCTTCGCGCTTTTAATATTCGCGCGGGGAGCAATCTCCTTGCCTTTCGCCATGCCCATGATGTCGGAGGAAAAATTCATCGCCTACGAAAAAGCCCTGGGCGCCACGCCGGGCAAAACCGAAAACACGGAGATTAACGATCTTTCTCAGCAATATTCCGACATGCATGGCTGGCCGGAGCTGGCCGCGTCGGTCGCCAAGGTTTATAACTCCATCCCGGAGCCCGAACGCAGCCAGTGCGCCATCTTCGCCGGGAACTATGGCGAAGCCGGCGCCATCGATTATTTTGGTCCGCAATATGGCCTGCCTCCCGCCATCAGCGCCCATCAAAATTATTGGTTCTGGGGACCGCGCAATTACAGTGGTGAGTGCCTGGTGATCCTCGCGGGCAGCAGCACCCGCGAGCTTCTTGAAAAAAACTACGCCAGCGTGGTGAAAGCCGGCGAGACCGATGCAAAATACGCCATCCCATTTGAGAATCACCGCACCATCTGGATCTACCGCGGCCGAAAAAATGTCACACTGCAGGAGATTTGGCCAAGACTGAAACTGTGGATCTGACCGGTTTTGGTTGCACAGCATTCGTTCTTTGCTCATCGCGGCAGGCGCGAGACCCGCACAGACTAAATCTGCGCCCCTGAAATTCGTCCGGAGCCGGGCTGCGCCAAATTGGCACGTTCCTTGTTAGTTTTTTCCGTGGATGCTATCTTGGCGTGGTTCCTTTTGCGGAAGGATTGCCGGCAACGCGCCGTATATCGTTTCCTTGCAATAAGATAGCGTTCGCCGTGCGGGAAGTGCACTCTTGGCTCGTCAACCAGACATTCGTGCGTTCCGCGGCAAACGGCCGGTGATTGCGGCCTCCGCGTATATTGACCCGGCGTCGGTGATTATCGGCGACGTGACCATTGGCGAAGACTCCAGCGTTTGGCCGATGTGCGTTATTCGCGGCGACGTGCACTACATTCGCATCGGCGCGCGCACCAATATTCAAGACGGCTCCGTGCTGCACGTGATGCGCAACGAATGGGAACTAATCCTTGGCGACGAAGTCACGATAGGACATTCGGTGACTTTGCATGGCTGTACCATCGAGTCGTGCTGCCTGATCGGGATGGGAGCCATAATCCTAAACGGCGCGGTCATCGGCGCCGGCAGCATAGTAGCCGCCGGCACATTAATTCCGGAACGCACCGTGATTCCGCCGCGCAGCTTAGTAATGGGCTCGCCCGGCAAAGTGAAGAGCACCTTGACCGAGCTCCATCAAGCCAGCATCCGCGACTACGCGCAGCGCTACGTCGAATACAAGAATGTTTATGCGAAAGAAGTGACGAGTGGCGAGTGATGAGTGGCGAGAACATACCGGAGATTGCCAAGGTCAGGCACTACAAGGAGTTGCTGGTATGGCAGCGGTCGATGCTTCTGGCGAAGCTCGCTTACCAGTTGACGACGCGGTTCCCGGCGGACGAGCGCTTCGGACTGGTTTCGTCGATCCGCCGCACGGCGGTCTCCATACCCACAAGCATTGCGAAGGGGCAGGCGCGATACGAAACGCGTGATTTCTTACAACAGTTATCTTATGCCGACGGCTCATTGGCGGAGTTCGAGACGCAATTATTGTTGAGCGTGGAACTGGAATTTTGCAGGGAAGCGGATGTCGAGGAGTTGCTGAAAGAAGTGGACGAGTTGCAGCGCATGATCGGAGCAATCTCTCGTAAGCTGCGCTCCGGTTCGCCACTCGCCACTCAGCACTCGTCACTTTCTTCCGGCGAAGAATAGGGCTCCATCTAGCGAAAATGTCCAGCAAAGCAAAATTCCACGCTATTCGAGGTACGCGCGACCTGCTGCCGCAAGAGACGGCGCTGTGGAATCACGTCGAAAGCACAGCCCACGATGTATTTGGCGCCTTCGGTTTCGGTGAAATTCGCGTCCCCATCTTTGAACCGACAGAATTGTTTGCGCGAGCGGTTGGCGGCGACACAGACATTGTTTCCAAGGAGATGTACACCTTCGCCGATCGCGCAGAAGAAGGGCGCGATTCCAAAATTGATCCAAGCGCCAGTTCTCTCGCCACTTCTGTCAGTCTGCGGCCGGAAGCTACTGCCAGCGTATGTCGAGCTTATATTGAACACAACATGCAGCAACTGCCGCAGCCGGTGAAGATGTATTACATGGGGCCAATGTTTCGGCGGGAGCGGCCGCAGAAGGGGCGGTATCGGCAGTTTTATCAGATTGGCGCGGAAGTGCTTGGCGGGAACGATGCGCCGGCGATTGATGCGGAAGTGATTGAAATGGTGATGGCGTTTTTCGACAAGCTGGAGTTGCCGGGGCTGGAACTGGACATAAATTCCATTGGGCACAATGCCCCGGATTGCCGGCCGAAATATGTGGAGTTGCTGCGGACCGAGCTGCGCAAAGTGAAAGAGCAGCTTGGCCCGGATAGTCAGCGCCGGATTGAGACAAATCCCTTGCGCGTGCTGGATTCCAAAGTTGAATCCGAGCAGGGGATCATCGCCAGTTTGCCGCACATTGCCGATCATCTTTGCGAGGCGTGCGGCGCGCACTACGCCGAGGTCAAGAAGCAGTTGCAATTGCGCGGCGTGATTTATCGCGAAAATTGGCGGCTGGTGCGCGGACTGGACTATTACATGCGCACGACGTTTGAAATTACCGCGAAGGGGCTAGGCTCGCAAAATGCGGTGTGCGGCGGAGGGCGCTATGATGGCCTCGTCGAGTTGCTTGGCGGACCGCCAACCAAGGGCATCGGCTTTGCGATTGGCGAAGACCGCTTGATCCTCTCGTTGCAAGACGCGGGCAAAGGCGCGGTACAGCAGGGGCGAGATATTTATATTGCCTGGATGGGCGAACACGCTTACGCCTCGGCGGTGCGCACCGCGAAATTTTTACGCAACGCAGGATTCAGCGTGGAATTGCCCCCCACCGAGCAGAAGTTCGGCAAGGCGCTCGAGCGCGCCAGCAAGCTCGACTCGCGCTACGCCCTGATCCTCGGCGATAATGAAGTGTCCGAAGGCGTGTTCACGCTGAAGACCCTGGCCGACGGAACGCAGCAAAAGTTGACCGAGCCGGAACTGCTCGAATTTCTACAGAAGTTGTAGTGGCGGGTCTTTGGACCCGTGCTTTTTCTGCCGGTCGAGCCGCGGCCCGCGAGCGACAGAATTATTGGGGAAGGAACCAAGACCTTGCTGGATTTTCTGGGCAATTTGAAACGCACAAATTATTGCGGGGCGCTGCGCAACAGCGACGCGGGCCGCAACGTGGTTATCATGGGCTGGATGGCGCGACGGCGCGACTTGGGCAATCTGCTGTTTCTGGACATCCGCGACCGCGCGGGAATCGTGCAAGTGGTGTTCAACAAAGAGACGCAGCCGGAGGCGCATGCGAAAGCGGAGCAGGCGCGCTCGGAATTTGTGGTGGCCGTGGAAGGCAAAGTAATTTTGCGCCAGAAGTCCAATCCCGAATTGGCCACCGGCGAGGTGGAAGTTATCGCCACGCGGCTGCACATTTTGAACAACGCCAAGACGCCACCGTTCCAGATTGAAGACACCATCAACGCCGCGGAAGAGACGCGGCTGCGTTATCGTTACCTGGATCTGCGCCGTCCCAAGCCGCACGCCAATCTGGTGCTGCGCCACAAAATTCTACTGGAAATTCGCAAGACCATGGATGAGCTGGGTTTTCTGGAAGTGGAAACGCCCATGCTCACGCGCTCGACTCCGGAAGGGGCGCGCGACTATCTGGTGCCCAGCCGCGTGCACCACGGGCAGATCTACGCGTTGCCGCAGTCGCCGCAGATTTTCAAACAGATTTTGATGATCGGCGGCATGGACCGCTACTTCCAGATCGTGAAATGTTTCCGCGACGAAGATCTGCGAGCCGACCGCCAGCCGGAATTCACGCAGCTCGACGTGGAAATGTCGTTCCCGCGCCAAGAAGATATTTTTGGCGTGATCGAGAACGTTATGGCGCGCGCCTGCGCGGTAGCCGGTGTAAAAGCGGACACGCCATTTCCGCATATGCTGTACAAGGATGCTATTCGCAAATATGGCAGCGACAAGCCGGATATGCGCTTTGGCATGGAACTTCATGAAGTTACGGAGGCCTTTCCACCGGAAGCGAAAGAGAAATTACAGATCGCGGGGAACGTCTTCGCCTTTGCCGCGCCCGGCACCGCAACGTATTCGCGGAAACAGCTCGACGAATTGACGGAGAAAGGCAAAGCTATCGGCGGGCGCGGAGTTTATTTCGTGAAGCTTGCGCCAGAAGGCACGACCTCCACCGTTGAAAAACTGCTTGGCGCCGACAATGTAAAAAAGCTTGCCGAGGCATGCGGCGCAAGGGCAGGCGACCTCGTGGTCGCCGTCTCCGCCAAAGAAGAAATCAAAGGCACGGAAGCCGCCGCGTTAATCGCCGGCCAATTGCGATTGCAGCTTGGCGAAGCGTTGGGCGCGATCGACAAAACCAAATGGAAATTTCTGTGGCTCACCGGCTTCCCGCTGTTTGAATGGAGCGAGAACGACAAAGCCTGGGCCAGCGCGCAGCATCCATTTACCGGGATCGTCGACGAAGATTTGGAAAAACTGGAATCGGCTCCATGGGAGGTCCGTTCCAAGGGCTACGATTTGGTGTTGAACGGTGTCGAACTCGGCTCCGGCAGCATCCGAATTCACCGCCAGGACATCCAAGAGCGCCTTTTCAAAGCGCTGGGACTGAGCGAAGAACAAATACGACGCCGCTTCGGCTTCTTCGTGGATGCGTTAACCTATGGCACGCCGCCGCACGGGGGTATCGCGCTAGGCCTAGACCGCGTGGTCATGTTATTGGCCGGGGAAAAATCCATTCGCGAGGTAATCGCCTTCGGCAAAACCACGGCAGCGGTTGATTTGATGGCCGAATCCCCTTCGACGGTCGACAAAGAGCAGCTCGACCAATTAGGCATCGCGATTAAGGAATGAAGGCAATCGTGTCATTTCTTCACACTTCCGAAATAGCACGGTTAATATTTAGCCTGGTGGCCTATGGTTCATTGTTTGCCGTTTCGATAAGGCAAAACCGCAGGAACCGGGCCGTCGTTCTGGGAATTGTGACGGTAGGAATATGCGTCGCATTCTTACTTCTCGCTACTTCGAAATACGTGCCTCCGTGGCTCGTGGGGACCACGGCGGCGCTTACCGTTCTTGCAGGCCTGGGTATTTTGGTTTTCATCGCCATAGACGTAATGCGCTGGGCATCAGTAGCGCGGGCATCGCCGGGTCACGGAAAAAATCGTGACGCTGGTTCTGATGCCGGAGGCAAATGAGCCGCATACGCATATTGCCGGAAGCGGTGGCGAATAAAATCGCCGCGGGCGAGGTTGTCGAGCGGCCGGCGTCGGTGGTTAAGGAGCTGCTGGAGAACGCGCTGGATGCCGGCGCGAAGAGTATTCGTGTGGAAGTTGAAGCCGGCGGCAAGCGCTTGATTCGCGTGATCGACGATGGTCACGGGATGACGCACGACGATGCGCTTCTGGCGTTTGAGCGGCACGCCACGAGCAAACTGCGGACAGTCGACGATCTGCTTTCGATCGCTACGCTCGGTTTTCGCGGGGAAGCCATGCCCACCATCGCGGCGGTGTCGCGGCTTACGCTCGAAACTCGCGACGAAGCGGAGGCGGAAGGGACACGCGTCGAATTCGCGGGCGGCAAACTCATCAACGTTAAAGCCGCGGGACTGCCTCCAGGAACCACCATCAGCGTGGCCGATTTATTTTATTGCGTACCGGCGAGACGCAAATTTCTGAAGTCGGACACCACCGAGCTTGGCCATATTGCGTCGCTGGTTACCCACTACGCGCTGGCCAATCCCGCCAAGCAATTTCAATTAACCACGCCGACGCAAACCATCATCGATTGCCCGCCCACGGAGAAAATGGCGGACCGCGTGTATCAGCTCTTCGGCCGGCAAGCGCTGGAAGAACTGGTGGAGATGCCGCCGGTATCGTCGCCGTTTCGTTCCGCCATGACCGAACCTGAGCTCGAAGCCAGCGAAGAAAAAGCCACGCTCACGGTTTCCGGGTTCACTTCGCGGCCGGAAGTGCAGCGCCCCAATCGCAACGGCATCTATGTTTTCGTCAATCGACGGCTGGTGCGCGACCGTTTGATCCTGCACGCCATTCACGAAGCCTATCGCAACATTTTGCCGGGGAATGTTTTCCCCGCGACACTGCTGTTTCTTGAAATGCCTTACGACGAAGTCGACGTCAACGTGCATCCGGCAAAGATTGAAGTACGCTTTCGCCGTTCGCAATTCGTGCACGATTTCACGCGCGACACGATTCGGCAGGCGCTGATGGCCGCGCGCTCGGTGGCGAGTTTCGCGGTGGCCGCGGGTGCCGCGCCGCAGCAGGCAGGCGCGAATTACGCAGCGCTTTCCTCTCCGCCAGCTTCGTCCACGGCGTCACCGCAATTTGCCGGTGGCACTGGAGCACTCGCCGACTCCGGCGTTCCGCGAGCGTCCATTCCATCGTTAGCGGAAGTTGGACTGGGTTCCGGCGTGGGCTCCGACAGTGGTTTCGATTTGACGTCTTCTCCGTTGCGCCCCATGGATCAGCGATTGGCCTTCGAGCGGGAAAGTTCTTTCGGTGGCGCACCCGGTGCGATGCCCGGTTTGGAAGATGCGCGATCGATCCATATCGGATCCTCGGGTGCGAATTCGGGCGCTGGGAGGTCCTCAGTACCGCGCTGGGCTGCGGACTTTGCGGCAACGAACGGTGAGTCCTCGGCTTCGCTTCCACGTCCCGAGCAAATCACCGATCTCAAGCCACTCGGTCAAATTAGCGCGAGCTTCATCGTGGCGGTGAACGGCGCGGGGCTGTGGATCGTCGACCAGCACGTCGCGCACGAGCGCGTGCTGTTCGAGCAGCATCTCGAGGCGCGCCGCGCCGGCAAAGTAGAATCGCAGCGCATGCTCATGCCCATGGTGGTCGATCTCTCGCCGCGCCAAATCGTCATTTACGAAAAAATCTCCGAGGAACTGGCCGCCAACGGCTTTGAAGTCGAGCCCATGGGGCCAAAGAGTTTCGCGATCCAAGCCATGCCTGCGGGAATCGTGGCGTCCGATGCGGAGCAACTGCTTACGGAAATCCTCGACGGCCTGGACCGCGAAAACGCGGCAATTTCGATCGACACGCTGCAGGCCAAAATCGCCGCGTCCACCGCTTGTCACGCGGCCATCAAAGTAAACATGCCGCTGGACCAGACAAAAATGGAATGGCTGCTGGGCGCGCTGGCTAAAACGGACTGCCCGATGAGCTGCCCGCATGGCCGTCCGGTGGTCCTAAGATATTCCCTAAAAGAAATCGAGAAAGCCTTTCATCGCATTTGATTTTGCAGCGCTGGCCGCAGAGGCCAGCATCCGGAGGCTTGTTGCATGAATGAGACACAAAAGACCGCGGCAATTTTCGGCCTGGCCAACAAGCGCAGCATCGCCTGGGCCATCGCGCTGAAATTGCAGCAAGCCGGCTACCGCCTCGCCATCGTGTATCAGAACGAGCGCCTCGAGCAGGAAGCGAGAGATCTTATCGCCGACTTGCCGGGAGCCGCGGGCTTCATGTGCGATCTCTCTTCCGACGAGCAAATCGCAAAGCTGTTCGATGAACTGCGCGCCAAATACGGCGTGCTGCACGGGGTGGTGCACAGCGTGGCGTTTGCGCCGGCGGAAGAATTGAAAGGCGAATTCGTGAACACCACGCGCGAAGGATTTCGCATCGCGCATGACGTCAGCGTATATTCGCTGATCGCCGTAGCCCGCGCCGCAGCCCCGCTGATGACCGCCGGCGGCGGAATCGTCACTATGAGCTATTACGGCGCGGAAAAAGTCGTGCCCAAGTATAACGTTATGGGCGTGGCAAAGGCCGCGCTGGAAGCGAGCGTGCGGTACCTAGCCAGCGATCTGGGCGTAAAAAATATTCGCGTGAACGCCATCTCCGCCGGGCCGATCAAAACGCTGGCCGCGCGCGGTATCTCCGGCCTCGGGGAAATGCTGAAAGCCCACGCGGAGCGCGCACCGCTCAAGCGCAATGTCGACCCTGCCGAGGTTGGCGGCACTGCGGTGTTTCTGCTCTCCGACGCCGCGTCGGGCATCACGGGCGAAACGATTTACGTCGATTGCGGCTACAACATCATGGGCTTTTAAGGCTTGTTCTTCGTGATACAACAGGAGCTTCGGAAACCAGCGACGCACTTATCCAATACATGCCGCAACTGACCATCGCCATCGACGGGCCCGCCGGCTCAGGCAAAAGCAGTGTGGCCCGGCTTGTGGCGCAAATGCTTGGCTATCTGTATCTCGACAGTGGCGCCATGTATCGCGCGCTGGCGCTGAAAGCGCTGCACCAAAATATTTCGCTGGAAGACGAGTCCCAGCTCGTAGCCCTGGCAACAAAAACGCAGATCGAACTGCAGCCGTCAACGAGCGAACAGGAGCGCAGCGGCGCCAACAACCGCGTGTTCCTCGACGGCCTGGAAGTAACGCAGGCGATTCGCACCGCGGAAGTGGCACAAGCCGCGTCTCGCCTAGCAACGATCGGCGCTGTCCGAGAGGTGCTGGTCGCCGAGCAGCAACGCGCGGGAGCCGGCGGCCGCGTGGTGATGGAAGGCCGCGACATTGGCACGGTGGTATTTCCGAGCGCTGAACTGAAAATTTTCCTTGAAGCAGCTCCGGAAGTGCGCGCGCAGCGCCGCTGGAAAGAGCATCAGGAAAAAGGCGAGCAAATAACCCTGGGGGAAGTGAATGTCGAGGTGCACGAGCGCGACCTACGTGACCGCGAGCGCAAAGTCTCTCCGCTGGTGCGCGCCAGCGACGCCGTGCTGGTCGATAACACCGCCATGAACATTGAAGAGACGGCGCGACTGGTGGTCCTGCTGGCGCGGCAACGGGAAAGCGAGTTGTGCAAAGAGAAGGGAACTGCCTGATGCGTATCATGATGATATTTTTTGTGATAACCAGCGCATTCTTTCTGGTGCCGGGCGCCGCCGTCGCGCAAAAAGATAATAATGTCCGCAAAGTGGATCGAGGCCAAGGCGTGCGCCGTTTCCGCGCGTACCTCGACGAAGATTGGAAGCGCTGGATGACCGAGTACCCGGAGATGGCCACGGGCGTGGGCTTCCCGGGACAAAATCGCCGCTGGAGCGACGATTCCCCGCAAGGCATCGAGGCGCGCAAGCAGCACCTGCAGGAAAGTTTAGCGACACTAAAGTCGATTCCGCGCGACGCGCTGCCGCCAGCCGAGCAACTCAATTACGACTTGTATCTGGAGCTGCTTAGCACCGCGGAAGAGGGCCTGCAATATGGCGACGATCCCATGCCGTTTCGCAACGTGGTGCCGGCAAATCTCTGGATGCCGATGAATCAGATGGGGGGCGTGCAGCAAGGCGCGGCGGAGACCATCTCCACCATGCCGAACCAAAGTGTCCCGGACTACGAAGACATTCTCGCGCGGCTCGCCGTGTTGCCCGTCTACGTCCAGCAACAGCAGACGCTCCTCGAAGAAGGTTTGAAGCGCGGCTACACGCCTCCGAAGTTAATGCTGCGCGATCTGCCGAAGCAGATCGCCGATTTGATTCCCGCCGATCCGCTGCAAAGCGCACTGCTACAACCGTTCACGGAATTTCCCTCGGCAATGCCCGAAGCGGACCGCGTCCGGCTGACGAATCGCGCCAAGGGAATCTACAGCGCATCGGTGGCTCCGGCATTTCAGAGGTTGCATGACTACGTGGCGGCCACGTACCTCCCGGCGTGCCGTGAGGCCATTTCCGCTGCCGCGCTTCCGAACGGCGCCGCCGCTTACGCCTTCCACGTGCGCTGGCAGACCACCACGAGTCTTACGCCGCAGCAAATTCACGAAGTCGGGCTCTCCGAAGTAAAACGGATCCGCGCCGAAATGGACAAAGTTATCGCCGCCGCGCAATTTCACGGCACGTTCCACGAATTCACGGAATTTCTGCGCAACGATCCGAGGTTTTACTACGACAACGCCGAAGATTTGGTGAACGGTTATCGGATCATCGACAAGCGCATCGACCCGGAACTGGCGCACGAATTTGGCAAATTGCCGCGCCTGACCTACGGCGTCACGCCCGTTCCGGATTTCAAAGCGCCATCGCAAACCACCGCGTACTACCAGCCTGGCGCGCCCGCCATAGGACGCCCCGGTTACTTCTTCGTGAACACTTATAAACTGCATTCCCGGCCGAAGTGGGAGATGGAAGCCCTGTCGCTGCACGAATCCGTGCCGGGCCATCATCTGCAGCTCTCTCTGGCTCAAGAGCTCGAAGGTTTGCCCGATTTTCGCAAGAACGTGGGCTACTCCGCGTTCGTCGAGGGGTGGGCGCTGTACGCGGAAAGCCTGGGTGAAGAACTGGGCTTGTATAGGGATCCTTATTCCAAGTTCGGCCAGCTATCTTACGAGATGTGGCGCGCGGTACGCCTGGTGGTGGACACCGGCATGCATGCGATGGGCTGGACCCGGGAGCAGGCCATCCAGTTTTTTAAGGACAACACCGGAAAAACCGATCAGGACATCACCGTGGAAGTGGATCGCTACATTGTTTGGCCCGGCCAGGCGCTGGCCTACAAGCTGGGCCAGATGAAAATCCGCCAGCTGCGCACCGCAGCCGAAACGCAGCTTGGCGCCAACTTCGAGGTCCGCAAGTTCCACGACGCGGTACTGGAGAACGGCGCTGTGCCACTGGACATCCTTGAGCAACATGTGCAGCAATGGCTGGCATCGGCCTCCTCCGCCACGAACTCCGGCCTGAAAGAGACTGCCCCTCACTGAGCGTCTGGAGCGGGAGCGATAGAATTTTGTAGGCAGTGCGGGGAGCGTCCTGAATTATATCCCTCTAGCGTCTCCGGCCGGCCCCCTCTATTCACCAATCATACTGAGTATAAGAGAGTTAAAGTCCTTTGTTTTGTTGATGATTCACAAGTGTTCCTTCTAAACGAGTTAGGTGCGATAAAGAGTTAACAGTTAGTTACCCCCTGGGGCGCTCGTACCCGAGTCTCCTTGCGGTGCGCGAAATGGCGCGACTGGCGTTTCAGAGGACCGCCTGGACGTCAGGGATATCGCTACCCTAGGGCCGGGATACGGCGAAGGGCGTTGGCAAATAGGACTGACAGTGTCTTGGAATGCGGGCGGGCGTATTTCTCTACCGGGATAGTATACGCAATCGGTAGTTATCTTGTCAAGTAAAATTTTATATACTATAAGTCTTTAGTTTTGATTTGTTTAGAAAACTTTCACGATTCGATAGCTTGCCGGCCGAAGGCAAAGCACCCGCCATGCCAGCGTGCAGCGCAGGGAGGAAAAATCAACTCCCGGTCTGGCATGTACTTCGGTGTGATGCCAATCGCGCCGCCTAGGTGGTGGGCGCGGACATGGAACCCAGGAAGTCGGCGTTGGATTTCGTCTTGGTCAGGCGGCTGATGAGGAGTTCCATGGCTTCCACGGTGGAGAGCGGGCTCAGGACTTTGCGTAAAACCCAGACACGGCTTAATTCATCGGCCGGGAGCAGAAGTTCGTCTTTACGGGTGCCGGAGCGCTGAATATCAATGGCCGGGAAGACGCGCTTATCGGAAAGGCGACGGTCGAGGTTGATTTCCATGTTACCGGTGCCCTTGAACTCTTCGAAAATTACGTCGTCCATGCGGCTGCCAGTGTCGATGAGGGCGGTGGCAATGATGGTGAGCGAGCCGCCTTCTTCGACGTGGCGGGCGGCGGCGAAAAAGCGGCGCGGGCGCTGCAGGGCGTTGGCGTCGATACCGCCGCTGAGGACTTTGCCGGATGGCGGGGTTACGGCGTTGTAGGCGCGGGCTAGACGGGTGACGCTGTCCAGCAGGACTACCACGTCGCGTTTGTGTTCCACCAGGCGCTTGGCCTTTTCGAGAACCATTTCCGCGACCTGGATGTGGCGTTGGGGGGCTTCGTCAAAGGTGGAGCTGATGACTTCGCCCTTTACCGTGCGCTGCATGTCGGTAACTTCTTCCGGGCGCTCGTCAATGAGCAGCACGATCAGCGCGACCTCCGGATGATTGACGGTGATGGAGTTGGCGATGGACTGAAGCATCATGGTTTTTCCGGTGCGCGGCGGGGCGACGATGAGTCCGCGCTGGCCTTTGCCGACAGGGCAGAGGAGATCGAGGACGCGACCGGTCATATTGTCTTTGGTGGTTTCCATCTTGAGGCGGCCCTGGGGATAGAGGGGCGTGAGGTTGTCGAAGAATATTTTGCTGCGGGCAACCTCGGGATCCTCGAAGTTGACGGCTTCGACTTTGATTAGCGCGAAATAGCGCTCGCCGTCTTTCGGCGGACGGACCTGGCCGGAGACAGTGTCGCCGGTGCGCAGGTCGAACTTGCGGATCTGCGACGGGGAAACGTAGATGTCGTCCGGGCCGGGGAGATAGTTGTATTCCGGGGCGCGGAGGAAACCGAAGCCGTCCGGCAGGCACTCGAGAACGCCTTCGGAGAAAATCAGGCCGTTCTTTTCGGTTTGCGCGCGGAGGATCTGGAAGATCAACTCCTGCTTGCGCATGCCGCTGGCGCCGGGGATATTCAGTTCCTTGGCGATCTTGGCCAGATCGGTGATGTTTTTTTCCTTCAGCTCGGCCAAGCTGATACTGATTTGATTGTTGCCTTCAACTGTTTCTTTCATATGTCCTTAATGGTGAAAATATTTGAGTATGACCCTGACTCTCGGGAATTTTTTACGGGGTGTCGCACCGGTGCAAACCTGAATCGCGCGGCTTGGAAAAAATGCTTACCGTTTTTTTGGAAGCATTTACCTGCCGGCGACGAGGAATAACCTCGATGGGCAAACCAGACCAGCAACAACGTACGTCAGCTTTTATCAACTGGGCGGCGAAGCGGAGCCACGACAGACTGGCGGCAGCCCGCGGGGCGGGCCGGGCCAAACTACGCTGCTTAGTTGGTTAAACTCGTGTCTTTCTCAGCCCCGGTTAGAAACGCATCGGCCCCCGGCGCATCAGTGCCCACAGGCACAACGGGCACAATGGGCACGTGATCAAGCGGTACGATGGGGCGCTCCAGGGCTATTTGCAGAACTTCGTCCATGGTCTCGACAAAATGTAGCGCGAGACTCGAGAGGATTTCCTGCGGGATATCCGCGAGGTCTTTCTCATTGTCCTTCGGAAGCACCGCGATACGCAAGCCCATTCGGTGGGCAGCCAGCAATTTCTCCTTCATGCCCCCAATGGGCAGAACCTTGCCGCGGAGGGTGATTTCCCCGGTCATAGTCACATCGCGGCGCACAGGGTTGCGCGTGAGCGCGCTGACGAGCGAAGTGCAGATGGTAATTCCCGCGGAAGGACCGTCCTTGGGGATGGCGCCCTCCGGAACGTGCACGTGAATGTCGATATTGCGGTAGAAATCCTTAGCCAAGCCGAGTAGCGCGGAACGCGAGCGCACGTAGCTCATGGCGGCCTGGGCAGATTCCTGCATCACGTCGCCTAGTTTGCCGGTAAGCGTGAGGCGCCCTTTGCCTTCCATGATGGTGGCTTCGGTGGCCAGCACGGTGCCGCCGACTTCGGTCCAGGCGAGGCCGGTGGTCAGGCCGATTTCGTTCTGCTTTTCCAGCCAGAATTCGCGATATTTCAGGACACCAAGGAAGTCGTTTACATTCGCCGGCTTTATCTCCGCCGTCGAAGCGACGCCGACGGTGACGACTTTGCGCGCCATTTTGCGGCCGATGTTCTGGATTTCACGTTCGAGGTTGCGCACGCCGGCCTCGTGCGTGTAATGGCGGATCATATGTAACAGGCCTTCGTCGGTGAACTGCAGATTCTTTTCGGTCAGGCCGGTGGCTTCGCGAGCGCGTTTCACCAGGAAACGCTTGGCAATTTCCAGTTTTTCCTGTTCGGTGTAACCGGGGATGCGCAGAATTTCCATGCGATCCTGCAACGGCTGCGGAATGGTGTGCAGGACGTTGGCGGTGCAGACGAACATGACTTTGGAGAGATCGTATTCGACGTCCAGATAATGGTCCGTGAATGCATGATTTAGTTCGGGATCGAGAACTTCCATCAAAGCCGCCGATGGATCGCCGCGAAAATCGGTGGACATCTTGTCGACTTCGTCCAAGACGAAAATCGGATTGATGGTGCCGGCTTTCTTCATCATCTGGATGATTTGGCCCGGCAACGCTCCGATATAGGTACGGCGGTGGCCGCGAATTTCAGCTTCATCGCGAACGCCGCCGAGCGATACGCGCACGAACTTGCGTCCAGTGGCATGGCCGATGGACATCGCCAGCGAAGTTTTTCCGACGCCGGGAGGCCCGACGAAGCACAAAATCGAGCCTTTGGGATTTTTCACCAACTGGCGTACGGCAAGGAATTCGAGAATGCGCTCTTTGATCTTCTCCAGCCCGTAATGCTCTTCGTTGAGGATTTTTTCGGCGGCCAGGATGTCGCGAATTTCCTTGGATCTTTTCTTCCAGGGCACCGCGAGGAGCCAATCGAGATAATTGCGGCTCACGGTCGATTCCGCGGACATCGGGGGCATCAATTCGAGGCGTTTCAGCTCCTGAATAGCTTTCTCGTGAACGTCTTTGCTCATGCCAGCAGAGTCGATCTTCTTTTTGAGTTCGTCGATCTCGCTTTTTTCGCCGCGGCCCAGTTCTTTCTGGATGGCCTTGAGCTTCTCGTTGAGGTAATACTCTTTCTGCGCGCGCTCCATCTGGCGTTTCACGCGGGTATTGATATTGCGGTCCACATTCAACTTTTCGAGTTCGATCTCGAGAATATCGCCGATGCGGTTCAGGCGCTCCACCGGGTCGGTGGTTTCGAGCAAATCCTGTTTTTCGTCGACCGGCAACTGCAAATTTGCGGCGATGGTATCCGAAAGGCGCGCCGGATCATCCACGCGCGCGGCCGCGATCATGGTGTCGTAATTCAGACTCTGCGAGAGCTTGATAAATTGTTCGTAGAGGCCGGTGATTTTCGCAACCGCCTGATCGACTTGGGGCGAAGGTTCGACTTTCGCGCCCAGCAAGCGCACGGTAGCGCGGAAGAATCCTTCTTCGGTGGCCACGGAAACCGCGCGCGCACGCTCCACGCCTTCGACCAAAACCTTGATGTTGCCGTCAGGAAGCTTCACGCTCTGCACGATATTTGCAAGCGTACCCACGGCATAAATCTCTTCCGGCTTGGGATCATCGATGGAAGCGTCATGCTGGGTGGAAAGAAAAATCTTTTTGTCGCCGGCCAGCGCCTCTTCTAGCGCGCGCACACTGGCTTCGCGCCCCACGATGAAGGGGGTCATCTGCTGTGGGAAGATGACCATATCCCGCACCGGCATCATCGGTACGCGCTTCAGTTCCTGTTTTTCACGAGTGAACATTAGGGCCCCTGAAATTTCTTGCCGGCAAACGCAAATCCCGCCGGGCCTTCCCGCGCTATCTAAACTAGCCGGCTTTCTCGAGCAGACTCCAGTTGATTTCGCGTGTGCGCACCATTTCCGCGGTCACGATGAAGTCGCGCACCTTGCGCTGCATGGGCAGGTGATACATCAATTCCAGCATGAGGTCTTCAAGAATCATGCGCAAGCCACGCGCGCCAACTTTGCGCTGAAGCGCCAACTCCGCCACGGTTTCAAGCGCGTCATCGGTGAAGCGAAGTTTCACATTTTCAAACTCAAACAGGCGCTGATATTGCTTGAGCAGGGCATTCTTCGGCTCGGTGAGTATCTCCACGAGCGCGCCCTTGTCCAGGTCATTCATCACGCCGGCAACCGGCAGGCGTCCTACAAATTCCGGAATCAAGCCATAACGAATCAAATCTCCCGGCTGCACCTGCTCAAGCAGTTCGGTGTTGCGCCGCTGCGGAGTCGTCACGGTCTTGCCGTCGGTATGGAAGCCCAGCGCACGCCGTCCGGCGCGCTTCTCAATAATTTTCTCGAGGCCCACGAACGCTCCGCCGCAGATAAAGAGGATGTTGGTGGTATCCACCGGAGTAAATTCCTGGTGCGGATGTTTCCGTCCACCCTGCGGCGGCACGTTGGCCACCGTGCCTTCCAAAATCTTTAACAGCGCCTGCTGCACGCCCTCGCCGCTGACATCGCGGGTGATCGAAGGGTTTTCATCCTTCTTGGCGATCTTGTCGATCTCGTCGATGTAAATAATGCCGGTCTGCGCCTTCTGCACGTCGCCATCGGCGGCCTGCAACAGCTTCAGAATAATATTTTCGACGTCTTCGCCGACGTAGCCGGCTTCGGTGAGCGTGGTGGCATCCACGATCGCGAACGGAACGTCCAGCATGCGCGACAAGGTCTGCGCCAAAAGCGTTTTGCCGGTGCCCGTCGGGCCGATCAGCAAAATATTGGACTTGCTCAATTCCACTTCGCCGGGCTGCTTGTTCAGGAAAATCCGCTTGTAATGGTTGTAAACCGCCACCGCCAGTTTTTTCTTCGTGCGGTCCTGCCCAATGACGTAGCCATCCAGAAATTGCTTGATCTCGGGAGGGCGGGGAAGCCGCCGCGCCGGGGCCGCCACCTGTTCGCGCTTCTCATCTTCCAGAATCGTCTGGCAAACGCCCACGCACTCATTGCAGATGTAGGCGCGCGGATAGTCGGAAGGCGAACTGATCAGCTTTTCCACCTGTTCCTGCGTCTTGTGGCAGAAGGAGCAGCGCAAAGGCTCATCTGGATAGGGTTTTTTCACTGGTGTGAAGGCCTCGTCTCCACTGGGATTGGGGCGAAGGTACTGACCACATTCTAGGCTGAAACATCTCCGGAACGAAGTACAAACTCGTGGCGCTGCGACCTGATTACAACCGGTTGCTGGATACGCGGACTCCGCAAACCGCCGCTGCTCCCGGGAGAAACGCCGTCCGCGAACTCTAGACTTCCAAAGGTCTAGCGGTGCTTGTAAATGATCTCGTCGATCATCCCGTATTCTTTGGCCTGCTCGGGATTCATGATGTAGTCGCGCTCGACATCTTTTTCGATGCGTTCCGGGGCCTGGCCGGTATGTTTTGCTAGCAGGTTATTGATGGTCGTGCGCATGCGCAAAATCTCTTTGGCGTGCAGATCGATATCCGTCGCTTGACCGCCTAGTCCGGACATCCACGGCTGGTGAATCAGGATGCGCGCGTTTGGCAGCGCAAAACGCTTCTTGGCGGCGCCGCCCGCGAGCAACACCGCCGCAATCGACGCTGCTTGGCCCACGCAGGTGGTGACCACGTCAGGCTTCACGAACTGCATGGTGTCGTAAATCGCAAAACCCGCGGTAATGGAGCCGCCCGGGGAGTTGATATACAGCTGAATGTCACGCTCCGGATCTTCCGCCTGCAGGAAAAGCATCTGTGCGGTGGCCAGATTGGCGACGTGATCGTCAATCGGCGTGCCGATAAAAATAATGTGTTCTTTCAGCAGGCGGGAATAGATATCGTACGCCCGCTCTCCCCGGCTGGTCTGTTCCACCACCATGGGGATCAGCGTCGTCGCTTGCGGCGAGGAGTTCGGCATCGGGAAATCTGTCGCGAGATACTTCGGTTCGTCGGAATTTTTCATTGGTCGATTTAAGGGATTAGGGCTGTGTATCGGATCCGGCGGTACCGTCATTAACACTGGCACTAGCTTCCGGTTCCGCTGGGGCGACGATCTTGATCTGGGAGTTTTGCGCCAGCCAGTCGAGTGTTTTGTCGCTGCGCAGCTTCGATTTCATCCTATCGAGCGTTCCTTCCTTTGTCAAACGAGCGCGCAAGGCTTCCGCCGATTCGTCACTATGGCTGGCCATGTGCTCCAATTCGGCCTGCACCTCTTCGTCGGTCACTTCGATGGTTTCCGCCGTGGCGATGCGGTCCACGATCAGTTCCGCCTTCACATCATCCTTGGAGCGCTCTTCCTGGCGGTTCCGCAGCGAGACCCAATCGATATTCACCGCGCGCGGATCCACGCCCTGCTGCGCAAGTTGCCGTACCATGCGTTGCAAGCGCACATCCTTTTGATGCTCTACCAGCGCCTGGGGTACAGGGAACTCGTGCAGCTTGACCAGTTCGGCCAGCACCTTCTCGCGCTTCATATCCTTAACCTGGTGCTCGAGCTGATGCTGTTGATTCTCACGAATCTTGGTCTTTAATTCCTCCAGGGTGACGGCGTCGCTGACGTCTTTGGCGAATTCATCGTTCAGCTCCGGCAAAGCCTTGGTCTTTACGCCCAGTACGTCCACTTCGTAGTGATACGTTTTCCCCGCGAGCTTTGGATCGGGATAGTCCGCCGGATAATCCACATCGAAGGTTTTGTGGTCGCCGGCATTGGCCCCACGCAGATTTTCATTGAACGGCGCCATGGTTTCTTCCGCGCCGATATGGCAAAGCACACTCTCCGCCTGCAACGGCTCGCTGCCGTCGCTTGGCGTGCCCACCAGCTTCAATTGCGCGTAGTCGCCATCTGCCACCGCTCGCCCTTCCACTGGCGTGAACGTCGAAGCGCGTTCCCGTGCCTCTTGCAGCGCGCGATCTACATCCGCGTCGGTAACTTCCATCGGAGGCAATTCCAGCGTCAGATCCTTGTAATTCCCCAGCTCGAATTCCGGCAACACCTCAAACACGGCTGTGAATTTCAGCGCCTGCCCCTCATGAAAATCCAGCTTCTCGACCGAAGGCTGCGAAACCGGCTGCAGCTTTTGCTCGTTGACGGCTTTCTCGAGCGTTTCCGGCACCAGCGACTGCAACACTTCACCCTTAATATCGTCGGCGAAGCGCTTACGGATCAGCGTCAAGGGAGCCTTGCCCTTGCGGAAACCCGGCACGTTCGCCAGCCGCGCGAATTCCTTCGCCACCTTGTCCATCGCCTTCGTCACGTCCTCCGCCGGAATTTCCAGTTCCAATTCCCGCCGGCAGGTTGCCGCAGCTGTTTCCGCCATAAAAACTCTCTTTCCTCGTCAACGCGATTTCGTTCTGCTGTGGTTTCTAAGCCGATCGACGCAAAGCAATCTGCGCGCCCAAAAGATCCACTGGCTCAGCCGGCACTAACGCCGACCCGAAGTGATGGTTTACTAGGGATACCTTAAGAAGGTGCCACCCAGGCGAGATACACCCTGCCGCTCAACACATCGCTACGCAATACATCAGTATATTTGACGCGCGTGGCACCGTCAATTACGAGCGGTGACCGGCCGCCGTAGAGCGACCCAATTCCCTGGTCAAATCCGCATGTAACAACCGGTGAAACAGATGTTCTCCCGCTTCCCGCCGCACCGACAAGCGCCCCGCAACATAGGCGCGCGAAGCCAGCCCGCGCTGCACGGAATCGCAAATCGCCTCATCCTCATCCTGCACTATTTCGCTGACCGCGATGCTCTCGCGATTTCTCGCCGCAGCCGCCTCGCTCACATCCGCAAAATAATAATCGAACACCACCGCGCACTTGTCCACGCCCAGCGGCAAAACCAGATTCGTGTCCATCACGCCTTCATAAGCATTCAGCATGAAATTCGGATACACCCACAGATAAAACGCCCGCCCTTGCCGCGTGGCCGCCACGCCCGCCTCCGAATCGGCATCGGAAGAGAGCGGACTCGACTGCAAACACGCTGTAGCGAAGTTTTCGATCGTATATTTGGTGTACTCGATCACGCTGCTCAGTCCTTTGTGCGCGTGCGGCACGTGATATCCGCCATCCAGATAATTGTCCACATACACTTTCCAGTTGCAGTTCAGGGTATACACGCGACGGTCGAAATAATGCAGCTTTTCCGTAATGTGCAAAGGCGCAACAATTTCCGGCACCACGCCCAAAAATTCTAGGAGCGGCCGCGCCTGCCCATCCAGATTCACAAAAACAAAATTCTCCCAACTCTCCACGCGCACCGGCACCAGACCATTTTGCCCCCGGTCAAAATCGCAAACGCCCTCGAATTCCACCATTCCTTTCAGCGCCCCATCATTCCCGTAGGTCCAACCATGATAAGGACAACGAAACTGTTTCGCGCAACCAGCGGACTCGGTCACCACAGCCGCCGCATGATGCCGGCACACGTTATAAAACGCACGCAACACGCCATCCTCTCCGCGCGCCACCACAATCGGTTCTCCAGCAATATCCGCGGTAAAGAATTGTCCGCGCTCCCGTAGCTGATCCGCCCGCCCCACTGCCTGCCAGGAAGCAGCCAACACACCAGCGCGTTCGGCCTCAAAAAAATCGCGATCAAAATACCACGGCGAAGGAATGGTCCAGGCCTTCTCGAGCGAATCGCCGGGATTGTAAAGGTTAACGAGAGAACGCACGCTTCGCTGCATCGCCGCTCCTTAAGCCGAGTTGATAAAGTTTTCGGCTGCATTCTAGCACGCGTACAACCCACAAAAGATTCCGCTGCGGGGAAAGCGCATACAGGTCTTGGCAGGGGCTCCATACTTTAACTTTTGCGGCAAACGGAACGGCGGCGGTTATAACATTCGCGTTAACGCGGCGGAACGTTCAAGAAATCCAAATCTAAGGGCAAGTCCTGTATTCACTGTATTTCGTATTGCAAGGATGTCACGTATTGTCTTTTTCGAGGGCAATTCTCCGCGAAAATAGAATTTACAAGCGCGACAACCCCCGCAGAAACGAGACGTGCCCAATGCAAGTATTGATTGCAGACGACCACGAGATTGTCCGTAGAGGTGTTCGCTCTATTCTGGAGTCGCGGGAAGATATGGAAGTGGTGGCAGAAGCCGCGAACGGGCGAGAAGCGGTCGAGAAGGCAGCCGAGTTACATCCCGATCTAATTATTCTCGACCACTCCATGCCGGTGCTTAACGGGTTGGCGGCAGTCAGCGAAATTCGACAAATTCTGCCAAAGGTTCCGATATTGATGCTGTCGATGCACGACGGGCAGCCCTTAATCGATGCCATACAGCAAGTAGGCGCTCAGGGTTTTGTGCCAAAGGCAGAATGTGCGGAGAAATTGTTGGAGGGCGTGGACGCCGTCCGGCGAGGCGAGACCTTTTTTAAGCAGGAACCCAGCGGACGCATGGGGCTGTCACAGTAAGAGCGCCATTTGGCGGGAGAGAAGGGAAAAAGCTCAACGATTTTACTGCTCGGATCGAGAATATAGGGCTGAGGATTATTTCTTTCCTGCTAAGCCGACGTTCCCGCCCGAGGGGTCGGAGGTGAAATGTCCGAATCGCGGGCAAACGAACTCTTACCAGCGCAGCGAACTCATCAGGCCTGACTGGACAACGCCGAAAGCTCCACGCCGAAGTCTCTCGCCCAAGAGTCGGCGCAATGATGGTGCAAGTAAAGTTCGACTTGCAATTCTCCCTCAGGGCTAGTCATCGGGTAGTTCAGAGACCTGCCATTTTCGGCAGTGACGGGATTTTCGAAGTCTTCGCAGTGATTGCAGATATGAGCCACGGGCTTGTGCCTCGGCCTACACCATATAGTTTATCCGGTAGGTCGTCTGTGCTGTTGTGCACACCTCTCAGGAATTCCGCCTTGCTGCTTTCGTCTCGTCCGTGATGGTGATGTCAACGTGTGCGCCTCTTTTGAGTCGGACCTCATCGCCGTGCTCGTCAGTCAGCGTGTTCTCGATACGGAGAGCTTGGCTTGGCTGGTGGCCTTCCGCAATGGAAATGTCTACCTTCTCCGCCTCGCTCGTGTTTTGCGCAGGGACGATTTTCTCAACAGTGCCGGGCATCGAAATACTTGGCTGTTTTGAAATTTTCGTAAGGTCTAGCTTAAGCTCCGCCATTTTCACGGATTTGGCGATTCGAGGCATAGCCATTTCCCTCTTGAGACTGGCAAGTGTCAGTGTCGCTTTGTTATCAGATTTTTTCATATTATCCTTGTGAGACATCTTCGCAGTGCCCTGCGCAAGCCGGGAATCATGGGTCCCTCCAACGGGAGGCCGTTTCGCGCAGCGTTTTAAGAATCCGAGCGCGTTCAATGCGGCTAGAACCGCCTGACGCTCCTCGGGCGCTGCGCCGCTCTGAACCATGCGACGATGAATCGCAGTCTCGGCAGCGGCGATTCTTGTTTTCGTCTTCACTGAGTCAATTCCAAGCATGGCGGCGAGATAGGGATTCTGCCAAACGGGGTATTTAAGCGGGACGGCCATGAAAACCTCTCTACAGAGCAATATCATTCGCCGCGTACGCTGTCTGTGCTGTTTCGCATACTCTCGACAAACTCCTAGCGCCGCAAGGGTGTCTGAACCCAGAATTTGAACCCAGAAGCGTGTTCGTAATGAGGGGTCGTTTTTGGTGGTTTTGCGCTCTCCGTGTTCCCCAACGCTCCTTTGGGAATCGCGCAAATCGTCAATGAAAATGCGGTAAAAAACACTATTTGAAGGGGTTGTATAAAGGTCTGGTGCGGGAGAAGGGATTTGAACCCCTATGGCCTTGCGGCCGCCAGCTCCTAAGGCTGGTGCGTCTGCCAGTTCCGCCACTCCCGCGACTCGCGTTTCGGACCTTTTTACTATACCTAAAATTTCAACTTCCGTGCTAGGGCTCTAACACCGCTGGATTAACATCCCGGCATCAGAGCATAATAGCTCTTCTCGCGGAGCACCTTCGACTCCCTCCCCAGGTCGACGGCTCTTGCGGGGCCAGCTATCGCATTATTGGATAATCGCACCACCCGCTGCTCCCGAGGGCAGCCGCATGATCCTTCAAGACCACGGCGATCACCTCGTCGTAATTCGTCAGACCGACCACGCCACCTTGGCCGGTTTCTTTGCTCGAGAATGGGGCAACGAAGTTTTCATTCGCCCCGAGCCGTTCGACTCCTTCCGCCTGGCTGCCGCGGAACACGACAATGGCTGGAGCGAGTGGGAACTCAATCCCACCATCGACCCGGCTACCTTCTCGCCGTACACCTTCATGTCCATTCCCACGGCCGAGCACATCGAAATTTACAAACGCGGGATCGACCGCATCGTTCAGGAAGACCGTTACGCCGCGCTCCTCGCGGCCGTGCACGCCGCCGGGCTGTACGACCGCGCTCGCGCCACCATCCCCGGCTTTTCCGCCAAGTACGTGAAATCGAACGAAGCCCAGCTCGTCGCTGAGTTCGTCCAGCGCCTCCGCCTCCAGCAGCTTCGTCTGAAAGTCGACCTTCGCGCCGACGCGGTCATGAAATCGTTTGCCGAAGATAAATCGCTGCAAACCAACGCGCAACGCCTGGAAGCTCTCGACCGCTTATCCTTATATTTCTGTCTGGCCCCGCTGGCCGAATCCACCATCGACGCCGTCCCCCGCGACGAACAAGGCGGCGAGGCCGATTGGGAGCTCCGCCCGCAAGCCGACAAGTCCGTAGTGCTGACGCCCTATCCCTTCCGCCGCGATCCGCTGGACATCAGCATTCTCGCGCGCCGCATTCCCAAGCAACGATACGCGAACGATTTCGATCTGCAAAAGGAACTCGCCCTGGCGCCGTACTTCGCCCTGCACTTCACGCTGAGCGCCAACCGCGCCGACGTGCACACTCGCGCCGCCGGCGTGTAGCCCGCGACCATTTCGTCTCCGTAACCCTGCCGCGAAGGTGCCGCGACTTCCACCGCCCGCGCCCAGCGCGATTCTTTAGTCATTGCTTACGCAACTCGCTTTTGTTACGCTCCGCGCCATCCCATCCATTCATAGGAGGTTTTTCCATGGCATTTTGTACAGCGTGCGGCACGGAAGTTAGTGGGGCGGCTTTTTGTCCCAAATGCGGCGCCAGTCAAACGGGTGCGGTCGCTGCTCCTTCGTCCGCGGCGGTATCGAGCGACGGCCTCGCAGAAAACGTCGCGGGCCTTCTTTGCTACGTTCTCGGGTGGGTCACGGGAATTATTTTTCTGCTCATCGATAAGCGGCCTTTCGTGAAATTCCACGCCGCCCAATCGATCGTGGTGTTCGGCGGACTCACGGTTCTGCGCGTCGGTCTGGGGATTGTTTTGTCCACTGGCGGTCTCCTCGGCTTGGGCCTCTGGGCCGCGATCATGGCGCTGATCGGCATCGTCGCACTCATTCTCTGGATTTTCCTGATGTTCAAAGCCTATCAGCACGAACTCTTCAAAGTTCCGATCGCCGCCGGTATCGCCGAAAGCATCGCAGGCAAATCATCTTCGTCGTAGACGTTGGACCAACGCCGTGGTAGCGGCCGTCTTCTGAGGCGGCCGCATTTCGCTGCGGCTCGCGCTGAGCGCTCCCAATCGTCGCCACCAACCCCTTTCGACTTGACTTTCTCGCGGTCTAACCGCATCGTAAAAGGCTTCGTCAGCCCCGTTTTCGCTGACGTATGATCGAGAAAGGTCTCCCAGCCCGCCGATGACCCGCGTCCGCCTCTGTTTCCACGATCGCTGCTTCGACGGCACGGCCTCCGCTGCGCTCTTCTATCGGTTCTATCGCGAACGCTTCGATTCCGCGGCGGAGTTCGGTTTCACCGGCATGACCCACAAAGCCGCCCAGCCATGGGAGCCAAACCTCTTCGACGGCGACGAGAACGCCATCGTCGATTTCAAATATTCCAACTCTCCGAAAGTCACCTGGTGGTTCGACCATCACCAAAGCGCGTTCCTAACTCCCGCAGATGCCGAGCAATTCCGCCAGCATCCCGGAGCGCACATGTTCTACGATCCCACCTACAAATCCTGCACCAAATTTATTGCCACCATCGCCAACGAAAAATTTGCGTTTGATATCGCCCCGCTCGCCGAACTCATTCACTGGGGTGACATCATCGACGGCGCCCAATACGCCTCTCCGGAAGCCGCCGTAGAAATGGTGGAACCCGCCACCCAGCTAGCCCTGGTGATCGAAGCCGCCCCGGAGAATGGCCTTCCCGCGCGCATCATCCCCGAACTCGCGTATCGTCCCTTGGCAGAAATGGTAAAGCTGCCGATCATAGCCCAGCACTTAGGTCCGCTGCTAAAGCGTCATCGTGATTCCATCGAAATTCTCCGCCAACGTTGCGAGGCTCGTGATGGCGTAGTGTTTTTCGATGTCGCCGACCTCGATCTGGAAGGCTACAACAAATTCATCCCGTATCTTTTGCATCCCGAGTCCGTGTACTCTGTAAGCGTTAGCGCCTCGCCTGTGCGCGCTAAAGTCTCCCTCGGCACCAACCCCTGGAACCAGGCGCACGCCGACGCCAACCTGGCGAGCTTGGCCGAACAATACGGCGGCGGCGGCCACCAGCGCGTCTCCGCCATTTCCTTCGATCCAAGCGATCTTCCCCGCGCCCGCGAAGTAGCCGCCTCCCTAGCCGCCCTGCTCCGTAAAAAATGACGGCGTACCTCTATCCCCTGCCTTCGCGCAATCGACAAACCTCCGCACCCCATGTAAAATTCTGAAGTCGTGGACCGGTAGCTCAATGGTAGAGCAGCTGACTCTTAATCAGCGGGTTGGAGGTTCGAGTCCTCCCCGGTTCACCAAACGTTTTCAATGACTTAGCCTCTTCCATTTTTCGCTCACGAAAAACTGTGCCCGATATTGTGCCCACCCCGCGTCAAAGTCTGTGCCGCGAAGATTTTCCATCGCCTGGCGCTTGGCTTCATTTTTAATCTGTTTGGCGCGCCTTTTCTTCCAGACTTCCCGTCACCCTCGCAGGATCGCCTGGGTGATCCCTTGCCACCACTTTGGATCGATTTTCCAGGCGTAGACTGCAAGACTCTGCACAACGATCAACGAGGGCAGCGCATAGAGGTACACCTTGTGGACGCGCTGATCCACCACCCAATCACGCACCATGCCCAGGGCGATCAGGCAGTCTAAAGCGGGGAAAAATAGGGCATGGTTGAACATGAAATCGAATCTGCCGATGGCCGCGTCCATAAGTTGGCAGCTCGCGATGAAGACCAGCCGCCGATGGTATTCCGGCTTCTTTTTCCAATAGATGGCCATCGCGATGCACGAGCCAAAGATGAGCATGTCAACAAACGGAATCGATAAGAAAGAATCTATGTCCTTCTGCTGTAGCACGAACGTATCGAACCGCGTCATCACCACCGCGACTGTCAGGCCCAGCACAACCATCACCGCGGCCAGACCCGCTCCAAACCATCCGAGTAAGCGGTGCACGCTGACTTTCCGCGCACGCACCAGCGCCGACTGAGTTATAAAGAAGATCACCCACGTGGAGAAGGCGACGCCGTGTATCCACAAGAGGAGCGGCCTTGGCGGGTTGCCGTGGAACAGGTTGGTGTTGACCGTGCGCCTGAAGCCCAAAATCACCAGCGCGGCCAACACCAGCGACATGCAGAGATAGAAATACCGCCCCAGGAATGTCTGGAACTGCTCCGTTGCACTTGCTTCTTTCGCAATACGTGCAGCTACCGCTGCGTTTCCAATAGCCACAGGATTTGCCTCCTGAGAACGCTGCGAACGTTAGTCTTTACAGCCTGTCGCGAAAATGGTTCAGTATACGAAATGTGGAGTGGCGGCACTATAGCGGCAGCATCGCCAGACTGTCAAGAAAAGGCGCGAAATCTCTTGTAGAGATTGAAGATTTGGTGGATGAACGAAGTTGGCCGCTCTCAGACACTGTATTTGTGTTGACTTCCATGGAGGCGGACGCTTTGAGGAAATTAGTCGCGAAATTGAAACCAGACGAAGTCGGGCAGTTCCCCTCCGGCACTACGCCCAGCGACCTGCCACCGTTAAGACCAGGAATGAAGATTCTAGGAGTCTGGTGGGACTGAATAACTCTGATACTTTTTTCCAGAGTTGAGATCAAGAGCTGCATCATTCAGTCACCAAACAGATGCTTGGCCATCGCCTCGGCAATGTCTCTGACGGGGGAATCGTCCTCGTTTGCCAAGATAATTATGATGACGTGCTGGTCAGGATAGCGCACCTCAAATGCCGCGAATCCTGGATCTCCGCCTTCGTGATAAATCTTCCTCCGCGGTGAACTCTCCACAAACCATCCATACCCATAATTCCCCGGTGGATGAGCGGTGAACATCAACTCCAACGCATGAGCGCTCAATATACCCGGTGAATCCAGCCCTTTATTCCAGCGCAGCATATCCTCCGAGGTCGTATATATTCCCCCCGCACCCGTCTCCATACTCCGGTCAAAATATTCCCGCCGCACCAGCGAGCCACCCTCGCGCGAATATCCCTCTGACATCTGCGGCACTACAGCCGCCATCGTCGCAAACCCCGAATGCGTCATCTTCAATGGCTCAAAAATATGATGAACCAAATACGCCGCATACAACTCCCCAGAAAGCTTCTCGATGATGTGAGCCAGCAGGTAGTATTCCGTGTTCCGATATTTCCACGCGCTCCCCGGCGGAAATACCAGCGGACGATCGCGAAATGTCTTCACCTGCTCTTCTGTCGAATACGTCGTGCACTTCCCCTTATAAAAGTTTTCCCACTCATTCTCCGGCAGCCCCGAAGTATGCGTCAGCAGATGATGAATCGTCATTCCTTTCCAGCTTGCAGGCGCCTCCGGGTAATACTTGCTGACCGGATCCTCCACATTCAATTTCCCGCCGTCCTCCAGTTGTAAAATCGCCGCCGCCGTAAATTGCTTGCTCAAGGATGCGATCTCGAATTTCGTGTCGGAGGAGTTGGGGATTCGCCATTCCTCGACCGCCGAGCCATAACTCTTCTCGACAAGCACCTTGTTGTCCCTCTCGGCCACAATAACGCCGCTAAAGTGTCTGGCCGGAGCGAGACCCTTTACGTAGGAATCGGTCCATTCGCTTAAATCCTGGGACCAGGAGAGTGTGGCGGAGCTGAGGGTAAACAGAAGTACGAAAATCCATTTCGAGTGCATGGCGAACAAGCCTCCCCTCCCGTTCACAGGACTAAGCTTGGCGGCGTTTAGTCGGTGCAAAGCGAGAGTTAGTCGCACGTTTCATCCTCAGGTCAAAAACATTAGGTCAGAGGTATTGTGCCTCATTTTTGTGCCCACCCCGGATCAGTATTCGTCGCAAATGGTGATATTCTTGACCGAGACCGAGTCGCTGTATTGGCACAAAGAATCAACGTGATAGCAAGTAATCGCGCTTCCTGTTGGCTCTTATTAGACTGCCTCTCCAACAGCGGGTTGGAGCTTCGCGTCCTCCCCGGTTCACCAAATGGTTAGCGGACTTGCGGGAGAGTTTGCAGCCGCGCAGGATGCGAAAAAGACTCCTGGTCAATGCTGGCGGCAATCCCTTTTGCAGGCGCATCTTTACCGGAAAATAGTTCATGAATTATTTTGAACTCAGCGCAAAGACACGGGAATTTCAGGAGCGGTTGCAACGCTTCATGGATGTCCATGTGTATCCGAACGAAGGGCGCTTCCACGAAGAAATAGAGCGCGACCGCTGGAAACCAACACGCATCGTGGAGGAGTTGAAGGCGAAGGCGCGCGGCGAGGGTCTGTGGAATTTGTTTTTGCCGTCGGATGAAAACGGCGCGGGCCTGAGCAATCTCGAGTATGCGCCGCTGTGCGAAATCATGGGCCGCAGTCATATGGCGCCGGAAAGTTTTAATTGTTCGGCGCCGGACACTGGAAATATGGAAGTGCTGGCGCGTTACGGCACGGCGGAACAAAAAACGAAATGGTTGGAGCCGCTACTGGCGGGAGAAATTCGCTCGTGCTTCGCGATGACCGAGCCGGAAGTGGCTTCGTCGGATGCGACGAATATCGCAACGCGCATCGTGCGCGACGGCGATTCTTATGTGATTGATGGGAAAAAGTGGTGGTCTTCTGGCGCGGGCGATCCGCGGTGCAAGATAGCGATTTTGATGGGCAAGACCGATCCATCAGCCGCTGCGCACAAGCAACAATCGATGATTTTGGTGCCGCTCGATACATCGGGCGTGAAAATTGTGCGCATGCTTACGGTGTTTGGGTATGATCACGCGCCCCACGGACACGCGGAGATTCATTTCGACAAGGTGCGCGTTCCCGCGGTGAATATGCTGCTGGGCGAAGGGCGCGGGTTTGAGATTGCGCAGGGGCGGCTGGGGCCCGGGCGAATTCACCACTGCATGCGGTGCATTGGCGTGGCCGAGCGGGCGCTGGAAACAACGTGTCGCCGAGTGCAGACGCGCGTGGCCTTCGGGAAACCGCTGGCGGAGCAGGGAACGATTCGCGCGGACATTGCGGCTTCGCGGGTGGAGATTGAACAGGCGCGTTTGCTGACGTTGAAAGCCGCGCACATGATGGACACGGTTGGAAACAAAGCGGCGCGTTCGGAAATTGCGATGATCAAAGTCGTGGCCCCTAATGTTGCGTTGCGCGTGATTGATCGCGCGATTCAGGCGCACGGTGGCGCGGGGGTTTCGCAGGATACGTTTTTGGCCAGCGCGTGGGCAATGGCACGAACCCTGCGTTTGGCGGATGGTCCGGACGAAGTACATGTGGAGTCCATCGCGAAATGGGAATTGGGTAAGGCCAAGAAGGCGGCTTCTGCGTCGAACGGATTGAAAGTTTAGACAGCAATTCAGGGCGCCCATTTGCGTTTGCAAATTCATTGGCACTGCGGTTTCCTCTCCAGGAGTATTGATGCCTCCTATTGTTATTGCCAATTTTCACGCGTTGAAGGAATTTGTGGGGCGCGAAATTGGCGTCTCGGAGTGGTTGCGCGTTTCGCAGAAGCGGATCACGCGGTTCGCGGAGGCTACGGAAGATCGGCAGTGGATTCATCTCGATCGCGTGCGGGCGGAAGCGGAGTCTCCTTACGGCACTACGATCGCTCATGGATTTCTGACGCTTTCTTTGATCAGTCATTTTATTAAGGACGTGATTACGATGGATGGTGGAGTGCGCTTCGCGGTGAATTACGGATTGAATCGCGTGCGCTTTCCTGCTCCGGTGAAAGTAGATGCACGGATTCGCGCGCGTATTTTGCTGGCTGCTATGACAGAAACTGGCGATTCGGTTGATGTCACATTTTCCGTGACGATTGAAAGTGAAGGTTCGCCGAAGCCGAATTGCGTTGCGGAGTGGGTTGTTCGGTACTATGTCTGACGATCGAGGCGGGTTGGCCCCTTTTAGAATTGGCAACTTGCTAGGGTTGAAGCAAGGCGCAGAGCCAGGATTGGCAGTGCCGCCGGAGCCGGCTAGAAACAAGAGCGCTAGATTTGGCTGGTTTGGGCAGTGTGAAGAGACGCGCGGAGTAGGGCTGAGATTCTTTCCGGGAGGGTAGCGAAGCGGGGGTCTTTGGTCAGGCCTTGGTGATAGCGGTAGAAAATTTGTTGGACGATTACCGCTAGTTTGAAGCGGGCGAAGGTTAGGTAGAACGGCATTTGGGAAACGTCGGACTGTGTGTTTTTTGCGTAGTGTTCGACTACCTGCGCTCTGGTCAGGCTGCCCGGATGCGTGGTGACGTCGGAGAGATTTTGTTTTAGTTCATCGGGATCGGCGGGATCTACCCAATAGGCTAGTGTGGTGCCGAGGTCGGTTAGCGTATCGCCGATAGTGCACATTTCCCAATCCAGAACGCCAACTATCTTTGTGATGTCGTTTGCATCCAGAACTACGTTGTCGAATTTGTAGTCGTTGTGGATTAGCGAGATGGATTGCGTGGCGGGCATGTGCTGTTGCATCCACTCGGAGATTTTTTCTACTGCGGGGTAGTCGTGGGTTTTGGAGTTGTGGTAGCGCTCGATCCAGCCGCGGACTTGGCGGATCAAGTAGTCTTCGGGTTTGCCTAGGTCCGCGAGACCCGCGGCCGCGTAATCGACTTGATGCAGACGGATTAGATTGTCGATTAGAGATTCGGTTAGTTGGTGAGCCTTTTCTTGGGACAAATGGAACTCGGGCGGGAGATGCTTGCGCAGGATTATGCCGTGGATTGGCTGCATTACGTAAAATGGCGCGCCTAGGATGGAATCGTCGACGCAGTAAAGCAGGACTTCGGGAGCTGGAGCGTAGACGGCGTGGAGTTTTGACAGAACGCGAAATTCGCGGCCCATGTCGTGGGCGGATTTTACTTTGCTGCCGAAGGGCGGGCGCCGGAGAACTAATTCTTTTTTGCCGAGACGTAACGCGTAGGTCAGATTGGAATGACCGCTCGGATATTGGTGGACTTGGAGCGCACCGGATTCGTTGGGGAAATGCTGGCGGAGATAGGGTTCTAGTCTTGTGGCGTCCAGTTCTTCACCGCTGCGGATTGCTCCTGGCTTGTCTAGCAGATCGCTCATGGATGTCTTTCGCTAACGATACGTTAGCATCGCGGGATCCTCGATGTGTGCATGGGAATTGAAAGAACTTAGTGTGAAGCGGTTCGTACTGTAGAGAAATTCGCTCCAGGAAGAGTTTTGCGACATCCAGCTTACGCCTAATGTTGCTTCGTCGGAGAGGTTTAGGGCGCGTTGCATGGCTGTGGCGATTGGTCCGCCGGAGGTAAAGATGGCGACGCGTTCGCCGCGTTTGGTGGGGGTTAGAAATTTGTTTAGGCCGGAATTTACTCTGGCGCGGAATTCTTGCCAGCTTTCTACTCCTTGCGGTGACAGTTTGCCGCTTACCCATTGGCTGATTACCGCCTCGAATAGTTTTTGAAATGTGCTGCGTTGCTCGGGGGAGGCTGTCGAAGATTTGAAGGCGGCGTGAAGATGGGCGATGTTTTCATCGGTTTCTAGTAACCGCGGCAGCGTGTGTTTCAGGACTTCTTCGGCTTGGTATTCGTCGAATTCCGGAATAATTTGTGGTTCGGGGAAGGGTTGGCCGGCTTGGCGATAGGCTGCGACTACGATTTGTGCGGTGTCTTTTTGGCGGATGCAGGGACCTACGGCCACGCGATCAAAATTTAGTTTGCGTTGTGACCAGTATTCGCCGAGCGCACGGGATTGCTGTTCGCCTAAAGGCGATAGTTTGTCGTAGTTTTCGGCGAGGAATGAGGCTTGTGCGTGACGGACGAGAAAGAGAATTCCCATTTGTTCTCCCGCGCTCCGTTAGAATCTTTTTGAGTCTGCGGAAAAATGACAAACGCTCTCCCGCAGGGACTAAAGCCCATTGTTTGATATTACGTCTACGCCCGACTAAAGTCGGGCCCTCCCACCACGTGGGTCCAGTCGGTCCCTTCCGCGAGCAACGGCCAAAATTCCCATACCTCATTACTAAGCCCGCTCGAAGAGGCCTGCGGCACCTTGGCCGCCACCCACGCACATGGTGACTACGCCGTAGCGGGATTTGCGGCGGGCCATTTCGTTGGCGAGGGTGCCGACCATGCGCGAGCCGGTCATGCCGAAGGGATGGCCGATGGAGATGGAGCCGCCGTTTACGTTTAGTTTCTCGGGGTCGATGCCTAGGCGGTCGCGGCAATAAATTACCTGGACGGCGAAGGCTTCGTTTAGTTCCCAGAGATCGATGTCGCTCATCTTTATGCCGGCGCGCTTCAGGAGTTTGGGGACGGCGAAGACTGGGCCGATGCCCATTTCGTCTGGTTCGCAGCCGGAAATTTGGAATCCGCGGAAAATTAGTTTGTAGGGGATGCCTAGTTGATCGGCTCGCTGACGGGACATTAATAAGGTGGCGGAGGCGCCGTCGGAAAGTTGCGAGGAGTTGCCCGCGGTCACGCTGCCTTGGCCGCTGTCTGGATCGAAATGTGGCTTTAGTGCGAGGAGAGCTTGCAGCGTGGTGTCCGGGCGATTGCATTCGTCGCGATTTACGGTGGCTTGTTCTTTGCCGACGATTTCGCCGGTTTTTTTGTCCAGGAGGCCGCGAGTTACTTGCATGGGCGCGATTTCTGCGTCGAAAAAACCCTCTTGTTGGGCGCGGGCGGTACGTTGCTGGCTTAGCAGGGAATATTCGTCCTGGGCTTGGCGATTTATTTTGTAGCGCTTGGCCACTACTTCGGCGGTGTTGCCCATGACCATGTAGATGCCGGGCATTTTTTCCAGGAGCACGGGATGCGGGTTGTTATCTCGCGTGAGCAGGGTGATGCTTTCTACGCCCCCGCCGATGGCGGCATCGACACCTTCATTGATGATTTGGTGCGCGGCTACCGTTATCGCTTGCAGACCGGAGGAGCAGAAACGATTGATGGTAGTGCCTGCGACGGAGGCGGGAAGTCCCGAAAGCATCGCAGAAGTGCGGCCGATGTTGTGACCTTGCGCGCCGTTCGGTTGGCCGCAACCGAGGATTACGTCCTCGATTTCGGCGGGATCCAGATTGGGAGTTTTGCGCAGAATGTCTTTGATGCAATGGGCGGCGAGGTCTTCGGGGCGAGTTAAGTTGAACGAGCCGCGGAAGGATTTGGCTAGAGCGGTTCGCGAACTGGCGACTATGACAGCTTCTCTCATCATGGCTCCGGTGGCCTATTACGATTTTACAGGTCGGTACAGTTTTCCTGAAATTGCCGCGCTGATGCAGTTTGATTACGAAGAGTGGGCGGCTGCGCCTTCTTGTTTGCCGAAGTCGGCGAATGTTTTATTTTGTTCGGCTAATTGCTTTAGTAATGGGGCCGGTTGCCAGATTTCACCGTGGGTACGGTGGAATTCGGCGATGCGGTCGTAAACCTTTTTCAGGCCGACGGTGTCGGCGTACCACATGGGGCCGCCGCGCTGCGCGGGGAAACCGTAGCCGTTGAGATAGATGATGTCGATATCGGAGGCGCGCAGGGCGAAGCCTTCTTCGAGGATGCGCGCGCCTTCGTTGACCAGGGCATAAAGGCAGCGGTCGGCGATTTCCTCGGCGGAGATTTGTCGCTGTGACGTGCCGGCTTCGGCGACCCAATCGCGAACGAGTTGATCGACAAGAGGATCTGGAGTCGCGCGGCGATTGGCGTCGTATTTGTACCAGCCTGCGCCGGTTTTTTGGCCGTAGCGGCCTAGTTCGCAGAGTTTGTCTTCGGCGAAGGGCTGGCGGACGCCGGGCTTTTCCAGGTGGCGATACTCTTTGCGGATACGCCAGCCCACGTCGAGTCCGGCAAGATCGCCGGTAGCTAGCGGGCCCATGGCCATGCCGAAATCGGTCAGAGCTTTGTCGACAGATTCGATGCTGGCGCCTTCTTCGACTAGGAATTGCGCTTCGCGGCGGTAGGGGCCGAACATGCGATTGCCTACGAAGCCGCGGCAATTGCCTACCAGCACGCCGACTTTGCCTGAAGTTTTTGAAAGATTCATGCAGGTGGCAATTACTTCTTTGGAGGTGGCTTTCCCGCGGACGATTTCGAGCAGGCGCATTACGTTGGCCGGGCTGAAGAAATGCGTGCCGATTACGGATTCGGGACGGGTGGTGGCACCGGCGATCTCGTCGATGCTTAGGGTGGAGGTGTTGCTGGCTAGGATGGCGCCGGGTTTGCAGATGCGATCGAGCGCTCCGAAGATTTCTTTCTTTAGGGCCATGCCTTCGAAGACGGCCTCGATGACTAAATCTACGTTTGCGAAATCATCGTAGGTTAACGTCGGCTTGATGCGTTTGAAGCGTTCTTCGGCGGCTTCTGCGGTGAAACGGCCGCGTTTTACAGAGTTTTCGTAATTCGATTTGATGGTGGACAGGCCGCGATCGAGTGCGGCTTGATCGGTTTCTTTTAGCGTGACTGGAATGCCCGCGTTGGCTAGGACCATTGCTATGCCGCCGCCCATGGTGCCTGCGCCGATTACTGCTGCGGATTTTATCGGGATTAGGGGCGTATCTTTCGGGATATCGGGGATCTTGCTTACTTCGCGCTCGCTAAAGAAAACGTGGATTAGCGCTTTGGATTGGTCGGAGAAGAGGCAGTCGATGAAAAGTTTTTGTTCCAGCTGGCAGCCTTCGACGAAAGACAATTTCGTGGAGGCTTCTACGGCGTCGATGGCGGCTTGCGGAGCCTTGAGGCCGCGTTGTTTTTTTGCTGCGTTTTCGCGGGCGGTGGAGAAAATCGCGGCGTTATCCGCGGCGTTGCCGAGTTTTTCGTCGCGCTCGCGCGTTTTCGGGGCCGGCTTGCTGGCAGCTTCATTGGCGAACGCGATTGCTCCGGCTAGGAGATCGCCATCGATAATTTTGTCGATGATGCCGGATTTTAGCGCGTCTTCGGCTTTCACGGGATTGCCGGTGGTGCACATCTCTACGGCTTTCGCCACCCCGGCGAGTCTTGGCAGACGCTGCGTACCCGCTGCACCGGGAATGATGCCGAGTTTTACTTCAGGCTGGCCAACTTGTGCGCTGGCTACCGCTACCCGGTAATGGCCGGCCATCGCGAGTTCGAGGCCGCCGCCGAATGCCGTGCCGTGAATTGCAACGATGATTGGTTTAGGGCTGTCTTCCATTTTTAACAGCAGCGGAAGGAGACCTGCGCCGCGCGGCCTGCCGGTAGTCATTTTGCCGAATTCTTTAATATCAGCGCCCGCTACGAAAGTGCGACCACCGCCGATTAGGATGGCGGCTTTGACGGTGCCGTCTTTCGCGATTTGGTCTAGCGCTTCGGAGATGCCTTCGGGAACGCCGGGGCTTAGCGCGTTTACGGGAGGATTGTTGATGGTGATTACCGCGATGTCGTTTTGCTTTGTCAGTTGAACTAGATCGGGCATTGATGGGCTCTTTCGTTTTCTTATTTTTTATGCTGATTTCGCAGCGAGACCGGGCGCGTCGATCACTAACGCAGCGATGCGCTCGCGATGGAAGGTGGCGTCGCCGAAGGCGTTTTCCGAGGCTTTGGCGCGGCGGTAATAAAGGTGCACGTCATTCTCCCAAGTAAAACCCATGCCGCCGTGGATTTGGATGCCACGGTTGCCAACGGTGCGTCCGGCGTCGCTGGCGTACATTTTGGCGATGGAGACGGCGGTGGCGGCGTCGGGCGTGTTTTCTTCGAGGGCATAGCCGGCGTAGTAGACGGCGCTGCGGGAGCTTTCGGTTTCGAGATACATGTCGGCGCATTGGTGCTGTACGGCTTGGAACATGCCGATGGGTTTGCCAAATTGCTTGCGCGTTTTTGCGTATTCGACGGTGATGTCGAGAGTGCGCTGCATGCCGCCTACTAATTCAGCGGCCAGGGCGGCGCTGGCGATGTCGAAGGCGCGGGCGAGATTTGTTGTGGGGCCCAGTTGTTCGGCGGGGGTCTCTTTGAATTCGACGACATAAAGCTTGCGGGTGAGATCCATTGCCGACATTGGAGTGATTTTCACGCCGGGGGCTTTTGCGTCGACCACGAAGACGCCGTTGCTGGCCACTACCAGGATGAAGTCGGCGACAGCGGCGTCTGAGACGAAAAGTTTTTCGCCGGTTAGTTTGTTGTTGACGGCGGTTAGTTGGATGTCGCGCGGGTTCCAGCTGGCGTTGGCTTCGAGGATGGCTACTGTGGCACGCGCTTTGCCTTGGCAGATTGGAGCGAGATATTTTTTCTTGAGCGCCGGGGTGGCGACGCCGTCGATGACAGAGCCCGCTAGAACTACTGTGGAGAAAAATGGCCCTGGCAACAGTGCGCGACCGGCTTCTTCCATCAGTAGCATGAGTTCGACTTTGCCAAGGCCTACGCCGCCGTATTCTTCGGGGAAGATTATGCCGGTGTAGCCCTGGTCGGTTAGCTTGGACCAGAGGGTTGCGTCGTAGGCGGTGTCTGTTTCCATGAGGCGGCGCATTTCTGCGCTGGGGCATTCGCCGGCGAAAAACTTGCGGGCGCTGTCTTTGAGAAACTCTTGGCTTTCGCTTAGTCCGAATTGCATGGTACTCCCCTTCTGCGGCGCTAAACTTTTTGTGCTGCGTTTTTTTTCAGTAACTTCTCGGCAGGCCTAGAACGAAATGGCCGATGATGTTGCGTTGCACCTCGGAGGTGCCGGCTTCGATGGTATTGCCGCGCGTACGCAGGTAGGCGTAGGACCAGATGCCTTTGTCGATCGCGTGTGAATCGCCACCCAGGAGCTGGCCGTAGGAGCCGAGGAGTTCTTGCGCGATTTGCTGGAGGCGCTGGTTTAATTCGCTCCAGAAAATTTTCTGGATGCTGCCTTCGGGGCCGGGAACGCCGGTGGCGCTGATGCGGCTGAAGGCGCGCATTTGATTGAAGCGCATAATTTCAATTTCGGCGCTGCACTGCGCTAGTTTTTGGCGGATTAACGGATCTTCGCTGGCGGGGCGGCCGTTGCGCCGGATGGTGCGGGCTAGCTCGATTAGGCGGTTGATGTAGCGATGGAAAGTTAGCTGCAGCCTGGCGCCGTAGGAACCGCGCTCGTACATTAGCGTGCTCATGGCTACGTTCCAGCCGTCGTTTACTTTGCCGAGAACATTTTCTACCGGGACGCGAACGTCGCGGAAGAAAAGCTCGTTGAATTCGGATTCGCCGGTCATTTGGCGGAGCGGCCGAACTTCTACGCCGGGAGATTTCATGTCGACGAGAAGAGCGGTGAGGCCTTTGTGTTTTGCGACGGCGGCGTCGGTGCGGACTACGAGTTCGCACCAGTCGCCGACCCAGCCGTAACTGGTCCAAACTTTTTGCCCGTTGACGATGTAGTGTTCGCCGTCGAGTTTTGCTTCGGTTTGCAGGCCCGCCAGATCGGAGCCGGCGTTCGGTTCGGAGAAGCCCTGGCACCAGATTTCTTCGGCGCTGAGAATTTTCGGGATGAAACGCTTTTTTTGCGCTTCGGTGCCGCAGGCGATTATGGTGGGGCCGATTAGTCCGAGGCCAAGAGAATTCGCCATAGGCGGGGCTTCTACGCGGGCCATTTCTTCCCAGAAAAGAGATTGCTGCATTAGCGTGGCGCCGCGTCCGCCGTATTCTTTGGGCCAGGAGACTGCGGCCCAGCGGCCGTCGTGGAGTTTGCGTTGCCAGGCGCGGAGGTATGGGTAGGATTCTTCCAGGGGCTTTTCGCGCCAGTCGGCCCAGTCTTTCGGGGCGTTGGCGGCGAGCCAAGCGCGAAGTTCATCGCGAAAGGCGGATTCTTCGAGCGTAAGGTTCAAATCCATGGAGCGGACTCCTTTTCGTTGCCACAGACCAAATAATTTTCCACGCTACGCGGCTGTCCGAGAGCGCGCATTCAGACGCCCTTTTTTGACACGGCGGCTTCTGGGCGTAAAGTGTCTTGCCCATGCCAGTATTTTTTGCGCAGATCTTTTTTTAATACTTTTCCGGTGGCCGTCTTGGGCAAGTTGTCGACAAACTCGACGGAGCGCGGACATTTGTAATGCGCGAGGCGCGCGCGGCAGAAATCGATTAGCTCGGACTCTGTCGTCGATGCGTTGGCTTTTAGAACCACCAGTGCTTTCGGGACTTCGCCCCACTTCTCGTCGGGCACCGGAATTACGCCGGCTTCGAGGACGGCGGGATGAGCTAGGAGGGCTTTTTCGAGTTCCAACGAAGAGATATTTTCGCCGCCGCTGACGATGATGTCTTTTTTGCGGTCGACGATGAGGAAGTAGCCTTCGTTGTTGAGTGTCGCCATATCTCCGGTGTGAAACCATCCGCCGCGCAGGGCTTCGGCGGAGGCTTCGGGCTGGCGCCAGTAACCTTCCATCACGCCGTCGCCCTTTACGATAATTTCACCGATGAACTGACCGTCTGGCGCGACATCTTGATCGTTGGCATCGACCACGCGCATTTCGACGCCGGGAACGGGAAAGCCCGTCATCGCTTGTCTCACATAGCGCTGCTCACCTTCCCAGTCGAGGCCGGTCTTCATGGGAGAGACCGAAAGCACGGGACAGGTCTCCGTCAGGCCGTACCCGGAAAAGCATTCGCAGCCGAATGTTTCTTCCACTTCGCGGACGAGGGTGGGCGAGGAGGCGGCACCGCCAATAACGATGCGTGTCAGACTGCTCAAATCGTAATTTTTGCGTTCCGGGCAATTTACTAGGGCCGTAGCCATGATGGGGACCAAGCTGCAAGTGCGCGCGCCTTCCTGCTCGATCAGACGGAAAACTTCCTTGGGGTCGAAGCGCTGAACCATTACGTGCTTGCCGCCAAGCATCGTCAGGAAATGTGCGACGCCCCAGCCGTTGGCGTGGAAAAGCGGGATGGTGTGCAGTTCGACGTTGCCGTTGGGAATTTGAAAGGCCATGCAGACGTGCACGGCGTGCAGATAAATATTTCTGTGCGTGAGCATCACCCCTTTGGGACTGGCGCTGGTGCCGCTGGTGTAGAAAAGTTCGGCGACGGCGTTTTCGTCGATGGAGGCGATATCGGCAGCATGCGGCGTGGCGGCAGCGAGCAGGCCTTCGTAGTCTTGGGAAGAAAGCCAGGACACTTCTGGAGCGCCTTCGAGCAGAAAGAAGATTTTTACCGATGTGAGATCCTTGCGAAAAGCTTCGACTAACGGCAGAAACTGTTTTTCGACGAAAAGGATGGTGGCCCCAGAATCGTTCAGGATGTAGCCGAGTTCGCCGGCTGCCAGTCGAATATTCAGCGGGAGTAAAATGGCGCCCGCTTCTAAAACGCCATAATAGGCTTCCAGCAGACGATGGCAATTGGTGCTAAGAAAGGCAACGCGCTCGCCGGGCTTAACCCCAAGCTCGAGCAGGCCGCCAGCAAGGCGCCGGGCGCGGTCGGCGAACTGCGCGTAGTTGTAGCGCTTATCGTTGCAGACCACCGCAGTTCTGGCCGGATACTGTTTCTCCGCGTAGCGCAGAAAGCGCAGCGGTGTGAGTGGAATATTCATTGTGAGCCTCGCCTGGATCAGGCGGATTGCCCTCCGTCAACCACCAGAATGTGACCCGTTACAAAATTGGAGGCATCGGAAGCCAGAAAAATAGCGGCACCCTTCAGATCGTCCGGCCCGCCAAAGCGGCCGAGCGGGATGCCGGCCAATAGTCCTTCTTTATTTCGTTCGATAACTTTTTCTGACATATCGGTAGGGAACCAGCCGGGAGCGATGGCGTTGACCTGGATATTGTGCATGCCCCATTTGCATGCCAGATCCTTCGTAAAAATGATCACGCCGCCTTTGCTGGCACTGTAGCCGATCGCGGAAAAGTTTGGAGTGGAACCGCGCAGGCCTGCGACGGAGGCGATGTTGATAATTTTCCCGCGGCGCTGCCCGATCATGACTTTGCCCACGGCCTGCGAGAAAAGGAACGTCCCGGTTAAATTGGTTTCGATCACCTTGTTCCACTGCTCGAGGGTCATGTCCTCGGTCGGCGCGCCCCAGGAGGTTCCGGCATTGTTCACCAGGATGTCGATGCGGCCAAAGTGTTTCACGGCAGTGTCCGCAACCGCCCGAATGCTGGCGGGATCTTTTACATCGCAGCCCAGCGCGAGAACTTGCACACCGAGTTTTTTCAATTCTTCGGCTGCCTCCTGGCAGCGCTCTTTTTTGCGCGCGCAGAGCACCAGGTTCGCGCCCATTTCCGCCAAGCCTTCGGCCATTTGGCGGCCCAACCCGACGGAGCCGCCGGTGACGACCGCTACGCGCCCGGCCAGGTCGAACATCGGGCAGTTGGTCATATTTGCCGGCAAAACGCTATGTTCCCTTCGATTTCAGCTAAAATATGATTGTTTATATCATATTTGTGCTACTAGCTCAAATTGTCGCAGGCCAGTCATCGCGCCAGAGTGTCGCACGCTCTACAAAAGAAAAAAACGGATGGCCAAAGCGCCCAGCACTCCGCCGCCAAAGGTGCCGAGGACGGAAATCGGTGCGTAACCCCAATCGGAACTGCCTTTCCCGGCGATCGGTAAGACCGCGTGAGCGATGCGCGAACCGAGATCGCGTGCGGGGTTCATGCTCGAACCAGTGGTTCCCGCCAGCGCAAGAATCAGACCCCAAACAAGTCCGGCGATCAGGAACGGACCCAAACCGGGCGGTAAATTTTCGCGGCTTAAAATGCAGCCGCCAACAAACACCAGAAGGGTTGTAGCGATCAACTCGCAAATCAGATTCGCGGCTTTGTTGGGAATCGCCGGGTGGCTGCAGAAGCAGCTCAGTTTGTGGATGGGCTCCGGCGTGGCGCCCCAATGGGGCAAAAAATGCAGCCACACAAGAACGGAGCCAACGAACGCTCCCAGCATTTGCGCGGTGATGTACGGAACGAGTTTTGAAAAATTGTGGGTGACGACCGCGGAAGCCAGCGTTACCGCCGGATTGATGTTCGCGTCGTGGCTACCGCAGGCCAGGGCAGTGAAAATTCCCGCCATGGCCGCGAAACCCCATCCCGTCGAGATCACCATCCATCCGCCGCCTTCGGCCTTGGACCGCTTGAGGACGACATCGGCGATTACGCCGTTGCCAAGCACCACTAAAACCATCGTGCCCATAAACTCACCGGCTATCGGCGAATGCATTCAGTTTCCTCTCGACAAGTATGCATAGCCGCTCGCGGGACCACGCTTTCTGAAGGCGCGGGCCTCGCTACTACGAACCGAATTCGCACCGGTCTTCTTGAGCCTAGAAGCGCAAGCGCAGGCCGAGCTGGATTTGGCGAGCGGGGAAAGCCGCCGTGAACGCGAGTGGCTGGTTCGGATAGAGATCCGCATTGCCGTGGACATTAAAGGGCGGGGCGAACCCTGGGCCCACCACGTTGTTAACGCTGGAATAATTCGTATGGTTTGCGAGGTTGAAAGCTTCCGCCGTAAACGCCAGCGAAGCCTTCTCGTTGAGCTCGAACGCGCGGCTTAGACGCAAATCGAAATCCGTGAAGTCCGGACCGATTCCCGTGTTGCGCCCAGCGCCGGGCGGTCGGTCGTTGGTAAAGTGTCCGTCGCTATTAACGTCTGCTCCCGCCAGAAGATTGAATGGGTGCCCGCTGTTATAGCTAAAGATAGGAGACAGTTCGAAGCCCCCGAAGACCCGCGACTTGTCAAACGGACTGGCAAAAACCCCGGCGAGTACCACCTTGTGCCGTTGGTCGAAATCCGAGAGGGAGCGATCGCATTTCAAGCAGGTGGCATCGAACGGAGAATAGTCGCTGTTGAAGTCCGTCACATCGTCAATGGCTTTGCTGTACGTGTAGTTGGCGAGAATCGTAAAGTGGTTCGCGAATCGCTTTTTCGCTTCCAGAATCCCGCCGTTGTAGATTGCCGAACCGACCGAGCTGTAAACGTTATTCTGCAGGATCGTTTCAGTGGGATCGGCGAAGCACTGAGAGGGCGTGGCCACGCATGCTGGCGCTCCCCAATCCTGAAAGGCTATTCCGTTGGAAGGCAGGCCCGTGGACCCGGTATCGAACGGAGCGCCCGGCAGCAAGTTCGTGTCAATGGCTACCGGCAGGTGCGTGGTATGAACCCAGATGTAGTTGGCGGAGATCGAAAATCCGCCGCCGACTTCACGCTCGATGCCGAGTGAAGCCTGTTGCGATGTCGGGCTCTTGTACCCCGGCTCGCCGGAGAATAAAACCGTTCCAGGTGGCAGCGGTCCAGAGTTGGGAACCGACAGACCAAACTGCGCCAGGTCCGCTTGCGTGATGCAAGCATACTGTCCGGGCGGCGGAGTCCCACAGGGTATTAAGCCTTCACCAAACAAGGTCTGAAAAATAGCGGCAGAGTTGGGGCCGGTTGGTTCTCCCGGAATTCCCGTTAACTTGACCAATGTATTGGCGATCGTTCGTGTGTCATTGATATTGCCAAGCACGCTGACTACGCCCGGGATCTGCGCATAAATCTGCGAGTAGAAAATCCCATAACCGGCGCGCACTACGGTCTTATGGTCGTTGAACGGATCCCACGCCAGCGAAACGCGGGGGCCAAAATTTTTCTTGGGCGTGTTCAGCGGCCCGTCTTGTGAATCCAGTTCGTAACGTAGCCCGTAATTCAGCGTCAGATTTGGCCGGATTTGCCAGGTGTCCTGCGCATACAACGCTGTGAAGGGTCGAACTTGCGTGTACTTGGGATTCCCAAAACCCTGCTCGTAGAATCCCGGCGCCCCCAGACTAAATGACTGTAGCGGTGTGATCGCGGCCGTGGCCGGGATCGAACCTCCCGAGAGGCCGCAAGCGATGGGTATCTGCAGGCACGGGCTAAGAACAATGCCGGGCAACTCCAGAAACTCAAATCGTCCGGCGAAGAAGGTCTGCGAGGTGGTGTCGTTGCCGCGAATCAGTTCGCTGGCGCCCACCTTGAAGGCATGGTGCCCGCGAGTGAATCCATAATTGTCCGCGAACTGATAACGTCCTGCGCGCGTGTGGCTGGGCAGGAAAATGCCGCGTCCGAAGAATCCGAAACCTTGCACATCGATGCCCGGTCCGCCGGGATCGTTACTGTTGACGTTGAATTGATACATGTTCCACTGCACCAAAGCTTCGTTCTGCGCCGTAGCGCCGAAGGTGTGAAACCAGGATGCTTGCAGGGTGCTGTCCCACGCTAATTCCGAGGTACCCCGCGAGAAAGCTGTCAGCGCCTGCACGTCGGGATCTTTTTCTGTTAAGTGGTCAAAACTGTAGCGAAGAAATGCTTGATCGCGCTCTCCGAAATGGTGATCGAGGCGCGCCGACGCCTGATGCTCGCGGATGGGGAATGGGAACAGTCCGCCGCCGGTCTCCGCTTGATTGATGATGAACGGGTTCAGTGCTTGCGTGGCTCCATTGGTTTGGCACGCCGATGCCGCCATGGTGATGTTCAAGCAATTCGACAGGACAAACGCGCAGGCTTGCGCTGGCAGAAACGTCGGCACGCCACTGATGGGATTTGCCGCGTTGGAGAGGCAAGGTACCGACGGGTTGCCCGGCAACGACGCCAAACCAGCGAAAATCGAATCTTGCTGCGGAGTTGCGTTGAAGACGCTGGTGTTGGTGAGCAAGGGTACGGAATCTTGCGCATCGGAACGCAAGCCTTCATAGCCGACGAATAAAAAAGTTTTGTCTTTTTGGATCGGCAAACCAATGTTTCCGCCGAATTGCTGGCGGTTCAGCGAGTTTTTTAGCGGCGTAGCGGTGGCGTCCGAGGAGAACGTATCGCCCGGCAACAAGGCCGGCTGCAGCGCGAAATGATCGCGATCGTCCAGCGCATCATTGCGAAACAGTCCGTAGAGCGCGCCGTGCACTTCGTTCGTGCCGGATTTTGAGACGATGTTGATCGATGCGCCGCTGGCGCCGCCCAGTTCTGCGGTGTAGTTACTGCGATTTACCTGAAATTCCTGCACCGCATCCTGATTCAGGTTTAGCCGCACGCCCCCGGCATCATCGTTAAATTCACCGCCATCGACGGTGACGCTGTTGCCGCGGCCGTTGCTGCCGTAAAAAGACAATCCGCTTTGCGGCGTTTGCTTTACGCGAAAGTCCGCATTGTCGGCAATCGTGTTGGAATTGCTCACACCGGGCAGCAGCAATGTAAACGTCAGATAATCGCGGCGGTTGATGGGCAGGTCATCAATATAGGTCTGTGAGAGGGTGTCTGCCTGACTGCCTCTCGTAGTCTCGACGGCAACCTGTTCAGCGGAGACCTCCACTTGAACAGTGGCCCCGGCCAGCGCCAGGTGGAAATCCACAATCGCGGTCTGTCCCACTTGCAGTTGCAGCCCTTTCTGTACTTGGGTCTGCAACCCGGCATGCCGTGCCGTCAGCTCATACGTGGACGGCGGCAGATCCGGAAACTGGTACTCGCCGCTGGCGTCCGCAGTCGCTGTGTAGTGCGTTCCCTTTCCGGTATCAACGGCCTCCACAGGGACGTTCGGAATCACGCTGCCGGAGGGGTCAAAAACTGTCCCTTTGATTTGCCCGGAGGCGCCCACGCCTTGGGCCTTGGCGGCTGGGCTCACCGACAGGGAAAATAGCAGGACTGTAAGCAATATCGATTTCATCGTTCCTCCCGGTTCGCCGAGTACCACACAAAGATGTTCGCGCGTAAATGGTTAAACCGCTTCGCACCAAGGCTCCTGGAAAATGTGTCAGGAATTACGGATTGGTTCGCAGGTGCGTTACCGGCAGGCACCCGCCGGCCTCGTAAGCGCGGACCGAGAGGGCTATCAGACGCATGAAAGCTCTTGCCAATCACCATACCCCCCGCGCCCCGACGCATTCCGAAATTGTGATAGTCGATATCACATTATAGAAACTAATGTCAACAGAAACTTGATACATCGCATCAGTGTTTTTGCTGACCCAGTTTGTAGTAGCTTGCCGAAAATGCATGGCTGCGGGGAAAAAACGAATTGGCAGTGCGGGACCCGCTTGGTGCGCCCGGGGGGATACGTTTTATTGCGGTGTGAGCACGATGCGGCCTGTAACCACACCCCTGCGCAGTTCGGCGAGCGCGTCATTCGCTTCGGAAAGCGGCCGTGTAGTTACCTGGGCTCGCAGTTTTCCCGCGGCTGCCATCTCCAGTACCCCGCGCATGTCTTCTCGCGTGCCTACTGACGACGCCTGAATACGCACCTCCGTAGCCGCCATCAGGATCGGCGAAAAGCAAATGGACTCCGAAGGCAGGCCGACCACGAGGAGCAGGCCTGTTGGCCGCACGCATGGGAACGCGGCGTCATAGGCAGCCTTCGCCGCCGAAGTCACCAAAGCAACATGGGCGCCGCCAGCCCGCCGCATCTCTTTGACAACATTTACCGAGGCGGAGTTCAGCGTCGCGGATGCACCCACGTTTTTTGCGTGCGAGAGCTTTTCGTCCGAAAGGTCGATGGCCGTGACCGTCGCTCCCAGTTCCTTCCCGATTTGTACCGCCAGATGACCGAGGCCGCCGACACCGAAGATCGCTAAACGCTGTCCTGGCTGTATTTTCGCGTGCTTCAGGGCCCGATACACCGTGACACCCGCACAAAAAAGCGGTGCTGCGTCAACGGAGGAAAGTCCATCTGGAATCTTCAGCGCATGGCTCGCGGGCGCCTTAATAAATTCCGCATATCCGCCGTCTACCGTGACGCCGGTAATTTTTTGCTTCCCGCAGAGGTTTTCGTTGCCCTCGCGGCAGAAGTCGCACTCCCCGCAGGTCCAGTGCACCCAGGGCACACCAACCCGGTCGCCTAATTTCAGGGACTCGACCGCTTCACCCTTTTCTACGACGCGGCCCGCAATCTCATGCCCGAGGATCAGCGGCCTTTTTGTGATTGGAACGATCTGCGGCCAATCACCATCCGCCACGTGCAAATCCGAGTGGCACACCCCACATGCTTCGACTTCAATCAATACCTCGTGGGCCTCAGGCTTTGGCCGCACCACTTCCTCAAAATTTAATGGCGCCCTGAACTCGCGTAGGACAGCGGCTTTCATCGCATGGACCTCGGCAGGTTGTCAGCAGAGAACAGACATCCACGGATGGGTTGCGAACACCGGTGATCAATGGGAAGAGAGCCCCTCGTCACGGCCTGGCGCCGCGCAAGAAGAATTCGACGGCATTTCGGACTCGCTCCGTAAGCTTATGAGGTCCGGTGAGATCGACAGCCCACTGCCGCACCACCGTATTGAAAAGCCCCTCCATGAATTCTGCCAGGTGCACGACCGGAAAATCGCGCGTAATCTCGCCATTTTTTTGGCCTTCCGCGATGATTTCGCGGAGCAAGCTGACCGTTGCCGCCTCCGCTCCTCGCAGCTCCGGTGAACGCACCGGGTCCATCGCGCCGGCGAGAATGACCGCCTGCCACAGCGGACGTCCTACCTCCGTCACGTTTCCCAGGGTCTCGTAAAATCGGCGCAGGCGTTGCTCCGTGGTGGCCTTGACGGCTAACTCGGACTTTAGGCTTTCCGCCTGTCGCGCAAACGCACGGCGTCCCACCTCGCGCAACACCGCATCTTTGCTGGGGAAATAACGGAAAAACGTAGGCTGGCTGATTTCCAAAGCCTGCACGATGTCGTCGATGCGCGTGTTCTCGTAGCCGCGCCGGCGGAAAAGATGTAGCGCCGTTTCGACGATCTGCTGGCGCAGGCGGGCCTTCTTGCGCGCGCGAAGGCCGGTCTTTTCTGTCGGCCCCGAGGCAGCAAGATCGCGGCTTGTTTCTGCGGGGCCGGAGTCACGAACGCTCGCCAACGCCGGCGTCGGTCTGACGGTATTTTTTGCGCGCCGCATGCTCCTCTTTCCTCCTTGAATGTGAGCCGCTCGGGGAATTCGGCGGTAGATTTCGTTAGTGACACTAACATTATAGTGGCTAACCCTAAGTTGCAAGCCTCGCGATATGAGGGGGAAAATATGGTTATGGACCCTTTAGCGATTTTGCGGCCTACACAAAAGAAAAAGGGACCAGCTTTCGCCGATCCCCCTCTTGGGACAAACCTTTTGATTTGTTGAACTGCTGCTTCTACTGTCTAACCCCCAACTCCGCTTAGCGGCCGGAAGTAGAGACGCTTTGCGCCGCGGCATTCGCCTTCGGCACGCTGACGTATCCGCTGATGGTGTCCTTGCCTACTTTGTTGATCACCACCTCTTCGGGAATCTTGGTGCCGGAGGTGTAGAAGAAGATCGGCTCGTTCAGCGCGCGATTCTTCTTATCGAAGCGCTTGTCTTCGACGGTCATGGCCACGGTGTATTGATTCTTCTTCTCGTTCACGCCCTTGAGCTCGACGGTTACGTTGCCCACCTTCTGGGGCTTGTTCTTTCCGGCGATGGTGAATTCTACGTAATCGCGTTCACCGAGGCGGCGCAGTTGGTCAATCTCGTCATGGTTGCGCGCGATGAGTGTGCCCATTTCACTGCGCGCCATTTTCAGGTCGTCGCGCGTGGCATCCAGGTCGCTACGTACTCCTACCACCTTGGTGTCCACGGACTTCACGTCGTCGGACGTGGCTTTGGTCGCCAGCTCGCTGTGTACCGACGTGTCCAGCGCCGTCAGCTTCTGCGTGGTGTCGTCATTCAGCTTGGCGGATTCTTCACGCGCCTTGCGCAGTTGTCCCTGCGTGATCTTCAGTCTGTCGGTCACCACCTTCAGGTCGCCGCGCAGCTCGGTGTTGTTTTTTTCATCCTCGACGAGGCGATTTTGCAGCGAGGAGACATCCTGCTGCACCGCTTGCTGCTCGCTCTTTAGTTGTGTCGCCACGGATTGCTGCGTGGTGTCCAGCTTCGATGAGGCATTGTAGCCGAACGCCAGCCCTCCCAGCGCCACCAGACCCAATACGATGATTACCGGCAACTGCCATGCCGGTGTAGTTCTCGTTTCCACTATTCGTTCTTCGGACATAGTTTGTGTTATCTCCTCTGTCTTTTTCTGGTTCTCAAAAGTTCAAACGCTAGGCTTTAACGCGGAATTCAGAACAACCGAGAGCTGTTTGGTCGCGCACCCGTGTTAGCCACCGTTAGCGAGGTAGCATGCCTCGCGCCAATGGAGCGCTGTAGGCCACGCTCCCTAACTCCTGTATCTACAGTGCTCTAGCAGCCGTGATGGGTACTTGCCTTGGTACTAGTCCGCGCAATCTTTACGTGCCCTGGGACAATCTGATGAAACCCTGACACACCCGGCGCTTCCTACCCGCCGTTTTCCACACCCAGTGCTCGCAGTTCGGCGGTGAGTTGCTCGGCCGACTGGAACACGATGCCCGACAGGCCCAGGCGTCGTGCGGCCTCGGCATACGCGGCGATGTCATCGATATAAATGGCGTCCTTGGCTGCAACCTTGCACGCTTCCAGCGCCGCGCGGTAAATCAACGGGTTCGGTTTGCTGACTCCCACCACGCACGAATAAATGCGTTTTGGGAAAAAACGGAAGAAATCGTAGCTGGCTTCCAGGTGCGCGACGTGAATGGGGTCCGTATTTGACAGCAGACAGAGGCGATGCTTTTTTGCGAGCTTCCCGAGAAACTCATTGCTCAGAATAGGCTGCGGATCGAGCACGCGATTCCAGATCGCCACAAACTGCTCGAAGGTTAACGTCATGCCGAAGCGTTTGGCTACGCCGAGGTAAAAGTCGCGGGGCGAAATGCGGCCTTCCTGCCAATCGAGCCAGCTGGGATGCTTCTCCAGCGCCGACAAAATCTCCTCCGGCGAGAGCGCCACGCTTTCGGCTAATCCAGCCATCGCGCGGTGCACATCGATGCGCACCAGCACGCGTCCGATATCGAAGATGACGGCGCGAAATTTTGCCGCGGCCATGATCTACTCCCCGGGTGCAACCCTGGGAGTCGCGGCACTTTGCATGGGACTTGGCGGGGGACTCGGCGCGCCACGCGAGCCCCGGCGCGCGCGCAGGATGCCGATGATTCCTGGCAAAATGGAAAGAAAGATGACCGCGATAATTACGTAGTGAATGCGATGCTCGATATGCGGTACATGGCGGCCCAGGAAGTAGCCGCCGAGAATCATGCTGCCCACCCACAGGACTCCGCCGAAAATATCGTAAGCCACAAACATCGGATACGACATGGCCGCCGCGCCGGTTACCGGCGGACAGAAAGTGCGAATAATCGGAACGAATCGCGCCAGAATCACCGTCTTGCCGCCATGCTTTTCGTAAAAGGCGTGCGCCCTTTGGAGATGGCTGCGGCGAAACAGGAATGAATCTTTGCGGCTGTAAAGCGTGCTCCCGGCGGCGCGGCCGATCCAGTAACCAACCTGGTCGCCGGCGATGGAGCACAAAATTCCAGGAAGCAAAATCCAGCGCAGTGAGATCACCCCAGCCGCCGCGAAAACTCCCGCGGTCACCAGCAGGGAATCGCCGGGCAGAAAAAATCCCACGAAGAAACCAGTTTCTACAAAAATGATCAGGCAAACCAGCGGCGCGCCGCCCCAGCGGATGAGTTCTTTCAGTCCCTCGGGATTATAGAGCGCACGGAGAAAGTGGAAGATCGCGTCAAGCACTCGGCATGGGTCCTTTGTGTCATCGGCAGGTGTACCGCCGCAGTAACGGGCACCGCAACAAGCGCGCGGTTACGCGCGGACTTGAAAAAGCCGTGACTAATACGGTAGCAGAAAAGCCCGGGATTCTCTCCGCATTCGTGCCAGATCAGCACCAGGATGCAGAACGAAGAGACCACTGCGGAAAGACGAATCATTGCGTCACCTCGGCCCTACCCATTTCCGTCTGCTCCGCCGCCAATTGGCCGTGCACGCTTGGCGGCGCCGCCAGTTCCAGCAATTGGCGGATGCGCGGCAGGGCGCGGCGAGTGGCGGCGGCTCCCGCGTCGATAGCCTCCGCCGTACGATCGAAATCGTCCCACGCCAGCCCTTGCACTTCGGGCCGCAACACCAGATCCGCATGACGTTCCCAGACTTCCGCTTGATGTTTTTGCGCGGCGCTGACGGCGCGGCTCACTACTTGAAAAATGTTTGTAGGCGCTCCGCGATGGCCGTCATGCACCCCGACGGAAACGCCAATAACGGTGCTCGCGCCCATGTTGCGCGCCGCGAGCGTGGGGACCGGTGCTACCAGGCCGCCGTCCGCCAGGTAGCGCGTGCCGATTTCCACCGGCTCGAAGAGGCCGGGAAACGCGCAACTCGCGCGGATAACTTCCACCAGCGGACCGTGCGTGAAGACCACCGCTTCGCCGGTGGCCAGGTCGGTGGTAACCACGCTCATGGGGATGCGCAAGTCCTCAAAATGGCGCGATTCAAAAACGCGCTCGATCAGGCGGCCTAAACATTTGTTGCTGGCCAGGCCCAGTCGCGACACGCGCCAGCGCGCGATATCCCGCACACGCAGCGAGCGGCAAGTCTCGATGAGCCGTTCGAGAGGTGCGCCGCTGGCGTACGCCGCGCCAAGGATGCTGCCCACGCTCGTCCCGGCAATATGCGAAATCGGGATGTGATTTTCTTCCAGTACGCGCAGCACGCCGATGTGCGCAAAACCGCGCGCGAAACCGCCGCCCAGCGCGAGCGCTATACCCGGACGCGACGCCGGTTCCTCGCGTAAATCGTCGAGCTGGCGGCGCCGGCCTTGGCCCTGCACCGGTAGCGACGCGGAATGGAAGCGTGGCTGCATCCCCTGGAGCATGCTCGATGGAGCCTTCCGCTCCAATGGAACCAGCGTCCTGCCGGGGCAGTACGGACGTACTCATCGTGCGCCTTCGAGCTTTTCGGAGATTTGTCGTGCCGTTTCGAATTTTGTTTGCTCGCGCACGGAGAAATGTTTGCCCAAGTAAAAACTAGTACGTTCTTACCAGTCGCCTACCCTCGCTGTACCATTGTTGCCCGCGCGGCGCTGCGCGATTCTCTCTCTCGGCAGGATGAACGGAACAACTGCTGTAGCTAGCCGGGGCTGAGGGAGCGACATGACTGAGGCATTTCATTCGTGGGTCGGGCGGGAAGTCGTGCTGCAAGTGGCGCTCGGCGATATCAAGGTGCCGCTGCGTGGCCGGCTGCTGAAGGATTCGGAAGAAACTGTGCGCATGCGCATCGGCGATGGCTGGGACGTGGACATATATAAGGTGATGATCCTGGCCGTCGAGCAGGACGGTATGGCGCTGCGCCCGGCTTGAAGTTCTTTGCGGGCACTCGTTCTTGGCAACCGAGGGAGGCTATATGAAGGCTGAGGGAGGCAATATGAAGGCGCAGGCTTTCAAATATGTGACCCATCGCCGCGCGGCACTGCTTCTTGGTCTATCGGAAGCTGAGCTGTGCGAGCTTTCCAACGAATCCGGACTAGGGCTGCGCGAGACCGCCGACGGCCAGCTCGAAATATTTTTCACTTACGAAGATTTGCGGCAGATTTGCGTGCTCGCCACGCAACACGTGCACTAAAGCGTGGACGCGCGTGAAGTAAGACCTGCACACGCAAAAAGTTTGCAGAGTTTACCCCAGGCCCCCTCAAGCAGTAGCCCCGCCCGGGTCGCTCCCCCCAGCGACTCGGGTTTTTTTTGAACGGAGCGAGGAGCATCGGAGCAGTTTCTGAGATCTCGGTTATGTGGCAGCAAGCGGGGCTCGTCAAACATGCAAAAACGAGCCGTCGGTCTCCCCAGACCTCGCAGCGGCCTGCTCTGGTGGCAAATTCGTTGTGTCCTGGGCAGGAGAAGAATACGATTCACAAGCGGGACATCCAAATCGGAAATTCTCGGCAATAACATTCCGATTGATCCGTTCGTGTTCCAGAAACAGAATCATCCTCGAGTCGTGCTATTTTTTGTCGGCGACCTCCACCGCGATGTCCCTTCTTAAAATGCCCGGGTATCGGCGGATCGGATCGCTATGAGCTTGCGATCAACCATGTGCTCGGTTGTGTTCCTGTGCGGGGCGGCGTGCGCGGTGTTGGGTGCGGCAGGACCTGGGATCTGTGCGCAGGCCGCGCAGAAGCCACCGGCGGCGAATCAAGACTGGCCCGCGTACGGCGGCGCGTCTGAGAACAATCATTATTCCGGCCTGGCTCAAATCAACCGTGGCAATGTACGGCAACTGCGTATCGCGTGGAGCTTCGATACGGGCGAAGAAGGTGGTCTGCAGACCAGCCCGCTCGTTGTCGATGGCGTTCTCTATGGCATCACCCCGACGCAGAAGATATTTGCTCTGGACGCTGCCAACGGAAAATTGCTGTGGAAGTTCGACTCCGGAATCAAGGGAACACAGCCGGATCGCGGACTCGCGTATTGGACCGATGGAAAAGACCCTCGGATTCTAGTCGGTGTCATGAACTTCCTTTACGCACTCGATGCCGCCACCGGCAGACCCATTCTCGCTTTCGGAGAGCAAGGTCGCATCGACTTGCGGAAAGACTTGGGCCGAGCGCCTCCCAGCGCCCAATCCGTTTACCTAACCAGTCCAGGCATCATTTATAAGGACCTGGTAATTGTCGGCGGTAGGAACCCCGAGACTCTTCCTGCTCCTCCGGGCGACATTCGCGCTTACGATGTGAGAACCGGGAAGCTTCGGTGGTCGTTTCACACGATTCCGCACCCGGGAGAATTTGGCTTTGACACTTGGCCGAAGGACGCTTGGAAGTCTACCGGTGCCGCAAACAATTGGGCTGGAATGGCGGTTGACCCTAAGCGCGGAATTCTTTACGCCCCGACAGGTTCGGCTGCGTTTGATTTCTACGGTGCGGATCGTGTTGGCGATGACCTGTTCGCGAATTGCCTGATCGCGCTGAATGCCGAGACCGGAGAAAGGATTTGGCATTTTCAGGGAGTGCGGCACGATCTCTGGGACCGGGATTTTCCCTCGCCGCCCGCGCTTCTTACGGTCCTGCGCGATGGGAAGAACGTCGATGCCGTAGCGCAAACCACGAAACAAGGTTTCGTTTATCTCTTTGATCGTACGAACGGAACTCCTCTCTTCCCAATCGAAAACCGAAAATATCCTCCGAGCACCGTGCCCGGCGAGGTTGCTGCCGCCGGGCAGCCCCTTCCTGTCCTTCCGGAACCCTTCGCTCGTCAGTTGCTTACCGCGGACCTGCTGACAAATCGTACCCCTGAGGTTCATCAGTGGGCGCTGGAAAGGTTTCAGACATTTCGCAGCGAAGGCCAGTTTGTTCCGTTTAGCATAGGAAAAGACACCGTGATTTTCCCGGGCTTCGACGGCGGAGCGGAGTGGGGCGTCCCGGCCGTGGACACCGAGACCGCCATCATCTACATCAACGCGAATGACGTCGCGTGGACAGGAGCTCTAGCGGAAAACGAAGGTGGAAACAGCCCAAAAGCCATGTATCTGAGTCAGTGTGGTGTCTGCCACGGAGATAAGATGGCGGGTTCGCCCCCCGCGATACCCTCTCTGGTCGGCGTGGCTGACCGTCTCGCTCCGAACCAGATTGCGATGACCATCAAGAACGGGAAGGACAGGATGCCGGGATTTCCAAACCTGACGGAGGATCAAGTGTTTGCCTTGAGCGGCTATCTCATCAGCGGTGAAAGCAAGGATCTGGAGGGTTCCGGACCGCCTCCCGCCTCGATGAAATATAGATTCACCGGATATAAGAAATTCCTCGACCCGGAAGGATATCCCGCGGTTGTTCCGCCATGGGGCACTCTGAACGCCATCAATCTCAACACCGGTGAATACGTGTGGAGGCTTCCGCTTGGTGAGTATCCGGAACTTGCGGCCAAAGGGATGCGCAATATAGGGACGGAGAATTATGGCGGTCCGATCGTAACGGCAGGTGGGCTCCTCTTCATCGGGGCAACCAACTTTGACAAAAAGTTCCGCGCCTTCGATAAGTCCACCGGTCAGCTGCTCTGGGAGGTGGCGCTTCCTTTCGCGGGAAATGCCACTCCCGTCACTTACCAGGTGAGCGGCCGGCAGTTTGTTGTCATTGCCGCTGGAGGGGGCAAGGATCTCAAAGCCAAGTCCGGCGGAGTCTACGTTGCTTTTGCGCTTCCGGCAGATTCTTCGAGCGCAGAATCCGGGCACTGATCGTAACAATCCGGGATTGCATCTAGCCTTCTCTTTCCGAAGCTCGGAAATACAAATTTACGCCGGCATCATCGCTTCGCTCCGGTAGGGGCACGGCAACCGTGTCCGCGCCTGGGCCTTCCATTCTCGTCACTCGCCACTTCTTCCATCCCGAAAATCTTTCCTCGCTCTCCTTAGTGGCGCTCGGTATTCCGGAATCTTTCCACGTTCTGCCCCCACTCTATTAAATCGTTTCAGAAAACCTTTGACACCGGCTTGCGGAGTGAAGAAACTTAGCGGCGGCAAACCTCTTCTCCAGGAGCCTGATGAGCGCTGGATTCCGTCTACGAAGGCTGGCGGCCGTGTGCGTCACGACCGCAGGCGTCCTGTTCTTCGCGCTGCTCGCCCTGGCAAAACCGCAGGCCCAGATTTTTGATGTGGTGATTGCCAACGGCCGCGTGATGGATCCCGAGTCCGGCTTGGACGAGCAAAGAAATGTGGGAATCATTGGCGGAAAAATCCGCGCGATTTCTGCCACTCCGCTGCTTGGCAAAACCACCTTCGATGCCAAAGGATTGGTCGTCGCGCCCGGCTTCATCGATCTGCACGAACACGGACAGGAGCCGCGGAACTATCAGTTTCAGGCCCGCGACGGTGTAACCACCACACTGGAGCTGGAAGTGGGCACCGACAATGTGGACGACTGGTACGCGAAACGCGACGGCAAAGCGCTCATTAATTATGGCGTAAGCATCGGGCACATCCCGGTACGCATGAAAGTCATTGGCGATCCGGGCGTTTTCCTGCCCACCGGAGATGCGGCTCATAAGCCGGCCACGCCGGAGCAAATTGCGGAGATGCGCCGGCAGCTTGAGCACGGTCTGCAGCGCGGCGCGCTCGCGGTGGGCATGGGCATCAACTACACGGAGGCGGCTTCGCACCAAGAAATTCTCGAGATGTTTCGCGCTGCCGCCAAATACAGTGCGTCCGTTCACGTGCACCTGCGTTACGCCGGGCTGCAGGAACCGGAGAATGGCCTTGCGGGAATCGAAGAGGTCATCGCCGCGGCGGCCACCACGGGCGCTCCATTGCACGTGGTGCACATCACCAGCATGGGCCTGCGCGATACTCCGCAACTGATCGCCGCGGTGGAAGGTGCGCGAAAAAACGGACTGGATGTCACCACCGAGTGTTATCCCTATACCGCCGGCAGCACCGGACTGGATTCCGCGGTGTTCGATCCGGGATGGCAAGAACGCCAGGGCATCTCCTACCACGACGTGCAGTGGACCGATACCGGCGAACGACTGACGGCGGAAACGTTCGAGAAATATCGCAAAGCGGGCGGTACCGTGGTTATATTCACCATTCCGGAAGAAGCGGTTCGGACCGCGCTGGCCAATCCCATCGTCATGATCGCCAGCGATGGCATGCCCATCACCGGGCCCAAGATTCACCCGCGCGGCCAGGCCACCTTTTCCCGCGTGCTGGGACATTATGTGCGCGAAGAGCAAACCCTGGATCTGATGACCGCGTTGCGCAAGATGACGCTGATGCCCGCGCAGCGGCTGGAGAAGCGGGCGCCGATGTTCCGCGATAAAGGGCGCATTCGCGTGGGAGCTGATGCGGATATCACCGTTTTCGATCCGCAACGCATCATCGACAAGGCTACCTTTGACGAGCCTTTGCAGTATTCCGAAGGCATTCCATTTGTGTTCGTGAATGGCATCGCGGTTGTGAAAGATGGCCAGTTGGTGGACGGCGCTTTTCCGGGGAAGGCGGTGCGTGCGCCGATCTCGCAATAAAATCTGTCGCCAACGCGCGGTGCCTCCGCGAGTTTTGCGCCGGACAGTTTAGAATCGCAATTCGCGATAAGCGTAATTGAGGAGCGAAAAACTTTGCACTTAACCGCTGCTGATTGGGCCGCCATCCTTGCGTACTTGCTGGTGACGCTGGCGATGGGTTTGTATTTTCGCGGACGCTCCGGGAAAAGCACGGAGGATTATTTTGTTTCCGGGCGCAATGTTTCCTGGTGGCTGGCCGGCACGTCCATGGTGGCCACCACGTTCGCGGCGGACACGCCGCTGGCCGTGAGCGGACTCGTCTACACGCAAGGCGTGGCGGGGAACTGGCTGTGGTGGAGTTTTCTGCCCTCGGGCATGATGACGGTTTTTTTGTTTGCCAGATTGTGGCGGCGCTCCGGATTAATCACCGACGTGCAGTTCGCGGAGATGCGTTACTCGGGAAAACCCGCGGCGTTTTTGCGCGGTTTCCGCGCCGTCTATCTCGGTTTGATGATGAATTGCCTCATCCTTGGCTGGGTTACCAAGGCTATGGTGAACATCATCAGCACCGCGATGGGCGTCAGCGACACCAAAGCGCTGGCCATTTGCGTTTTTTTTCTGATGCCGTTCACCGGAATTTATGTTTCGCTCGGCGGTTTGTGGGGCGTTCTGTGGACCGACCTCTTTCAGTTTGTATTGAAAATGGCCATTGTCATCGGCGTGGCCTGGTATGGCGTGCATGCAGCCGGGGGCATGCAGCAGATGCTGGCGACACTGGCTGCCAAGCGCGCGGCCATTGGTTCTGGTGCCAGCGATATCACCGCGCTGCTTCCGGATTTTTCCCGCGGCCTCACCGGCGAAGCGTTGTGGACCTTACCGGTCATCACCTTCGTCGTGCATCTGGCGGTGCAATGGTGGGCGTTCTGGTATCCGGGAGCGGAGCCGGGCGGCGGCGGCTACATCGCGCAGAGAATCTTCAGTGCCAAGGACGAACGCAATGGATTGCTCTCGGTTTTGTGGTTTAACCTGGCGCATTATGCGCTGCGGCCCTGGCCGTGGATTCTGACCGCGCTGGCGGCGGTGGTTTTGTATCCAGGCCTCGCGCAACCGGAAAAAGGTTACATGCTGGTGGCCACGCGGCAAACGCCGCACGCGCTTCTGGGCATTTTGCTGGCGGGATTCATGGCGGCATTCATGTCCACGGTGGCGACGCAATTGAATTGGGGCAGTTCTTACCTGGTGGAAGATTTTTATCGCCGTTTCCTGAATAAAAAGGGAAGCGAATCGCATTACGTAAACGTTTCGCGCCTGGCCACGGTGTTTTTGGTCTTCGCGGCCGCATTCGTGGCTTGGAACCTGCAATCGGTGAGCGAAGGCTGGAAAATCGTGCTCGAGTTGGGCGCCGGAACTGGCGGCGTGTATTTGCTGCGCTGGTATTGGTGGCGCGTGAATGCATGGAGCGAAATTTCCGCGATGATTGCCGCGCTGGTCGCTGCCCTTGCGCTGCACTCCACGTCGCTGTGGATGGCGATGGCGGGGCGGCCGCAGCCATTCTCCGGCTCCGATCCGGTGGTGTTCGCGAAGACTACCTTGTGCACCACGGCATTCACCACGGTGGTGTGGCTGGCCGTTACTTTCCTTACCGCCGCTGAGCCCGGCGACATTCTCGTAAAATTTTATCGCAAAGTGCGGCCGCAAATTACCGGGTGGCGTCCGGTCGCGCAGCTGTGCGGCGACGAACCGGTTACCCGCGACTTGGGGCGGAATCTGCTGAGCTGGATTGTCGGCTGCGTGCTGGTGTACGCGACGCTTTTCTCCATCGGGGAAATCTGTTTCGGCCGCTACTCGGCGGGAGCGTTGCTGGGGGCCGTAGCGGTAGCTTGCGGTATCGCCATCTGGCGCTTGATGCCCGCAGCGGCAGGTTGGCAGGAGAGCTAGGATGAGCGCAGCGGCAAGCCCGCCAGTTCCGCCAGCAGCGCTGGGAGCGCGTCACGCGGTGCTGGCCGGATTTTTCGGCTGGACGCTGGACGCCTTCGATTTTTTCATCGTGGTGTTTCTCTTCGACACGCTGGCGCGCCAGTTCGGCGTCAGCAAAGCACAGATCGTACTAACCACCACGGCGACGCTGGCCATGCGCCCGGTTGGCGCGGTGCTGTTCGGATTGCTGGCGGACCGCTACGGCCGGCGCATTCCGCTGATGGCCAACGTCATTTATTTTTCGCTGATCGAGCTGCTGTGCGGATTCGCACCCAACTTTACGGTATTTTTTATTTTGCGCGCGCTGTTCGGGATCGGCATGGGCGGCGAGTGGGGCGTGGGCGCATCGCTGGCGATGGAAGCGGCGCCGCGAAAATGGCGCGGTATCTTGAGCGGCATTTTGCAGAGCGGCTACTCGATCGGTTATTTGCTGGCGGCGATGGCCACGAGGTTTCTCTTGCCGCACTGGGGCTGGCGCGCCATGTTCTGGATCGGCGCAGTGCCCGCGTTGCTGGCGCTGTATATCCGCGCGAAAGTGCCTGAATCGCAAGCCTGGAAAGAGCACAAAGCCGCGAGCACTGGAGAGGTTTTGACGGTCGTGGCGAAGCACTGGAAACGTTTCGCGTATCTCGTGGTGCTGATGACGTTCATGATGTTTCTTTCGCATGGCACGCAGGATCTGTATCCCGACTTTCTGCACGAAGTGCGCGGAGTGGGGCAAGCGGTGCGCGCCAACATCGCCATTATCTACAACATTGGCGCGGTCATCGGTGCGATTATCTTCGGCCATTTTTCGCAGCGCGCTGGGCGGCGCAAAAGCATGATGGCTGCGCTGGCGGTGGCACTGGTCGCGATTCCGCTGTGGGCGTTTAGCAGCAAGCTGGCGCTGCTTACGGCCGGCGCGTTTCTGATGCAAGCCGGAGTACAGGGCGCGTGGGGCGTGATTCCCGTGCACCTGAACGAACTGGCCGCGGATTCGGCTCGCGGATTGATGCCCGGCCTGGCCTACCAGCTAGGCATCCTCTTCGCGTCTCCCACGAACACCATTGAATACGCGCTGCGCGACCACGTCGGCTACCAATGGGCCATCGCCGGCTTTGAAATCGTGACCATCTGCGCGCTGGCGGTGCTGCTGTGGTTCGGCGCGGAAGACCACGGCAAGGTGTTCGTCAAGGGCGAAGCCGCCTAGGTGCGCGGTGATCCCCGGTCCCATCGGTTCGGGGAAGCAGCCGCCTCGGAGGGCAACCACTTCGGGGACCCTACCCCCCTAATTGCGTAAGATACTAATTACAAGATACTTAAAGTGATTTGTTTTGAGCATCTTGTACAAGTGTTCATTCTAAATCACTTACGGCTCCAGAATGTTTAGCAACTGGTTACCCCCGAAGGATGAGCTCTTCGGTTACTTCCGGTGACGCAGTACTATAACCTACATGTGGAAGTGTACATGGAGGTACCACGCTGGTCAAGGAAAATTTGGTACAGCTGGCCTGAATCGCCGGGGGTTTCCGCGCTGCGCGCGAACGTAAGGGTTGTGGAGACATTCCAAAATAAATTTGTATGAATGGGATGCTCGCCGGTCGCCTCGACGGAGATCGAGTGCGGGGCAGGCGGGTGAAAAAATAATGTGCTGTGCTACAATTAAAAAACTGTGCGCCCGTAGCTCAGCTGGATAGAGCGTCTGGCTACGAACCAGAAGGTCGGGAGTTCGAATCCCCCCGGGCGCACCATTCTTCTGGTATGTTTTTCGTTTACGTTCTCCGCAACGAAACCGGACGCCACTACACGGGCTTTACATCTGACGTGGTGCAGCGCTTAGGACAGCACAACAACGGAATGACGAAATCTACCAAGAATCGTGACCGTTGGGCGCTGATTTACCAAGAGGAATATGCAACGCGAGCCGAGGCGATGGGGCGCGAAAAATTTCTAAAATCGGGGCAAGGTCGCGAGGAACTTAAGAGGATACTCGGCCAAGACCGTAGCTCAGCTGGATAGAGTCCTCCTGCGGCGGAAACCAGAAGGTCGGGAGTTCGAATCCCCCGGGCGCACCATGTTCTTCTTCTTTTGAATCACTGAATTAGCACGCCTTCGGTCTGATCCTCATTCTCTAACTTGGGAACATCTGGAGCAAAACCCGAGCGATCTTACCCGCAGGTTTTTTCTGCGCCTCAGGCATCGGTTGCGTACACACGGACAGCGTCAATCGCGAGACGTAATCGAATTTGCGGAGATTGTTGGAATCATTCTAATCTTGTGACTACAATTACGGATGCTAGAGGCGGCTCCATGGTCGTTGTGGGTGCTAAAATTCTGCTTGCCACCAATCCAAAATCAAAGGAACTGGGAAAAACATTTCTGCAGGTGCTCACGGCTGCGTTTCCGAACCACCTGCCTTCAAGGATATCGAATTCGGTGAGGGTCAACGGAGTCTTCGACCCAAATCGTCCGGAAGAATTTCTAAAGCGCTGGAACGCGAGAAGCCTTTTTCTGCAAGGCGACTCGCCACACATCGATATATTTATAAACAGACAAATATCCCGGATTAACGGTAAACCGCTCCCCAGACATATCGAGATTGATTTCAAACCGATGGTGGCGGACCCGATCGCGGCTCAGACCTTCGCAACAGACATCGCTAATGCCTTCGCCGCTGACTTTGCCGCTGTTCACATTTTCGTCAAGCAGGAACAGCAAATGCCGGCGGCGAAACATCGCGAGTACTTGGCCGATCATCGAGTTACCTACGTCGGTGAAGCGATGAGGTTGGCGCGGGATCTGGACGAAGGCTTGCGTTCTTATGGACTCCTTTGGTCCCAGACGCTTGAGCGCCTCCAGACCACCTATTTGCAGCGCTACATCCCAGACCTCTACTGGTTCACGATTTTGGGGCCGCCATATGTCCGTTTGTTCGGCCGCGATCGCCTCCTGGAAGCTCCGGCAGAAGGAGTTCAGTAACTTGATTACGGTGGGATTGCGCTTCGATTGACGCGGGACCTGACATCGGATCCGGATTCGTGGGCTGCGTTCAGAACGGCTCGAGAACGCGTCAAACGACACTTAAATCACGACGCGTTTTATGACGCGACGTTTCCCCGCTCCTTCACCTACCGGACGCCGGAATTCCAACTGACGTCTACATAATCTCCGCCTTTTCCTCCAGCGTCACATCGGCTTCACTTCCACGTCAACGATGCGAACCTGTTCATCTAGCGGTTGAACGGATACTCGCTGATCCAATGGAACCCCCGCGTTAGCAAGGGGAATTTTGGCATCTCCGTTCGGTGGAGACACGCTTCGATGGCATGCCCACGCCACATTCCTCGTAAAATTAACTGGTCTTGCATTGATCGGTCCACTTCAAGAATCACGTCTGCGCCGCTGTCCGCGTGAGAGAGAGTCAGACTCCTGTTATCAACATCCATGGCCCAGTGGTAAACCTGCCGGAATCCACCGTCGCCTTGCAGTAAGACCACGTACGGCGAGTCCAGAATGAATTGTGTCCACCGAGGAACCTCCAAGGCAGAATTCTTCGAATTGTCGCTGTCAACCTTGAATTCATCCACCGTCCAAAACCCTCCGAAGGGCAGCGTAGCCATCGAGTTCTGAGCTTTCGCGGTCTGCTTGTAGACAGTGTTCAAACTCGTTCCCGCAAGAATGAGTCCCAGAACGACTTGGATCGCCAGAAATCCTTTCTGCCAAGCGTGTTGCGCAAAAACGGGAACATCTGTCGCCGGTTCTGCACGGTTCAATACAAGAAGGCTCAGGATCCTCATGATTCCCGACCAGCCAACGAAAAGGCACATCAATAAGAGATGAAGCGAATACAGCTTCACCGCGACGTCATAGGAAAAATTCAGCGCGACGACATTACTCATCACCGCTGCACCCAAGAGCGCGCCCAGCGTCGCCGTCCACGGCACGAATAGCAGCACGCCGCTCGCGAACTCCGCTGCGCCGGCAAAAATACTGTAAGGACGCGAAACACCCATGAAAGTCCACAGCAATCCCATTGGGGAAGCTTGGCCGAAAGGTTCCGTGAGCCTAATAAAGGCCGGACGCGAAAATTGAGAGGGGAATAGCTTCATGCTCCCATAGCCTATTAGCGCCGTGCCCAGTGCGAATCGCACATAGACACGGAGCCACGCGCACATCAGTTCATAATTCGCTCGCTTCCGATCTGCGAACGACCAGACCACCGAGACTGCAAGCGCACTCACCAGAAAACACAACATAAGCACGTAGTCGTAGGTTTTATCTCCGCTTCCGTATGAAAAATTCGTAATCGGCGTTTTCAAGTGCAACACATGCGCCCCGACCCAAGGCACAGCCTTGTGCAATACCGGTTCGTACCAATTCAGCACTCTATAGGCACCAGGAATGTAGTAGAGGGGAAACGGAAAGTTATAGAGAATCAAATAAACAAACACGAATCGAAAACCAATGCGGGTTGCCGCAGACCAGCAGTTTTGGACGGCATCATCCGGAGATCCACTCATTCCCATATCCTTTATCCTTCGAATTCGTGCGCAACATGGAATTCGTTTTTAAATGCGTATTCATGCAAGAATTTCAATTGCGCAGGAATAGAAAAACCCTCTTGCTCCTTGCTAGAAACACGCGCGTAAATGGCGGCTTCTTTCATTTGCTTGTGTCGCTTTGTGTTTTCATGCGAGTTCACGTTGTACTTTTTTTATTTCTACGTCAACTATGCGAATTACATTTCTGACGTTCCAGGTTCTCCGGACTGGGAGCAAATGCGCGCCGGGCGAAGATGGGCCTTGGCTTACTTGCCTTGGGCTTTCAAAATCCGCACGATGGCCATTATGGTGTTCCAATTCCGTGTGGTCGCCGGCACACCAAACAGTTTGTCGATCCGGCCAAGATAGCCAATCGTTTTCATGTGACGCCGGTACTCTCCGAAGACGAATCGATCCTTTGACGCGATAACTCGCACGAACCACTTCCCGCTTGGCGGAAATGTGAATGGAATGGGAGGCAGGCCGCGGCCGGCTTTCGACAGGATGCTCATGAATCGCACAACATCGGGGCGTGGCGCTCGAAACGGATTTTTCATCTCCAGGCGGATAAGATCGCGACCGTCGCAGAGCACAACTTCCGTCTCGAATGGCAGCCTCCGGCGCAGTTCAGCACGGAATTTTGCTGGAGGTCCGGGTTTTTGAACGACAAAGGTGCCTGCCGCACCCACATTCACGACACCATAGTCGCTCAGTTCTCTGGCGAGGATGCTTGGACGAAACGTCCTGTGTCCGCCAACATTGACTCCTCGGAGGAAAACAACGAGAGCCATAGCGGAATTATATACAAAAGTGGCTTTCTCCAGCGGTCCGCTGCCTTCGCAGCAAACCGCTATCTGCGTAAACTGGAGACCATGAAACGCGTGGTCATCATTGGTCGTGGGGCGTCAGGCAAATCGACCCTCGCGAGGCGCTTAGGCGATGTTACGGGGCTGCCGGTGACCGAAGTAGACAAAATCTTCTGGCAACCGGGACTGGTCGCAACGCCTCGGGACCAATGGGTTGTGATGCAGGAGAAACTTGTCGCTGGGGACCGATGGATCATGGAGGGTGACCTCGGACCCTACGATGCTGTCGAGGTCCGGCTTCGTTCCGCGGATACGATCATTTTTTTGGACTTCTCACTGGTCCGATGCGCTTGGCGAGCAATTCGGCGGTCCCGCGAACGTGCCGATTTCTGGCGTTGGCTTTTGGCATACCGGTATCAGAGCCGTCCGATTCTCAGGGAAGCAATCGCCAACCACGCACCCGGTGCGGTGCTCCACGTATTTCGCAGCCCTAGGGCACTGGGTCGATTCGTCGCAGACGCAGCCCGGTTCATGCGAGATGTCCGGTAGCGCGTTAATCAGCGGTTGTGAAAGCAGGTCGTATTGACCTTCTTTTGTATGCGGTCGCTTCGCGCCGATGTCTATGGCGTTCGAAGAGAATAGGCCCCAGATGCATACGCCACCCGCCGAATTTCGCATTTGGCTGTCCGCAGGCAGTCTAGACTGAACGACTGGAGGTAGAGAACACCATGCGGCCTGCTTGTGCGATTCTGACGATGTCGGTGTTGCTCGTATTGTTACCCAGTGCATCCGCACAGGGTTCCGCTGAGTCCTTACCAAAGGTGGTGCAACACAGTGAACCTGTCTATCCCCCTCTCGCACGCCAAACACGCACCCAGGGCGACGTACGCGTTAAGGTCACGACCAATGGTGAATCGGTCCGTGACGCTGTGGCTCAGACTGGCCACCCTTTGCTGTGCAAAGCCGCTGAGGACAATGCTAAAACGTGGAAATTCGCATCCACCACCCCAGGCACATTCTATGTGACGTTCCGCTATAAATTATTGGAGGGTAGTGTAGAAGTGGAATTTCTAGAGTCGCCTGCCATCGTCGAAGTACTGGCATCTCCGCCAGAGATGAGTATCTATTACGCGGACATTGGACTCGGAACGTGGAAAGCACAGATAAAAAGCCTTCACGGTAAATTTTGGCGCGTGTTCGAACTGTCGTATACCGGCGTAGATGGGGACTGGCTGAACGCAAGAACGTTGAACCTAAAGGGTGGACGTGAAGAGAGTGATTTTGGCCATAGAGAAGGAGATTTTCTAGCTTTCGCCATCACGCTCAGCCGACCCGACGGGCAGCCCGTCAGGGCATTCTTTGTCGGGAAAATAACAGGAAGCAAAATTATTGGCACATTCGTGGATGCCGCCGGGACAAGTGGCAAGTGGAGAGCCGTCCGGGCACCTGACAGCCCAAACTCCTGATTGGTCGCGTTCGTCTTGAGCGCAAGCGCCCAGAGCGGCCCACCCTTTGCAAAAAACCCGCGAACGGTAGGCCACCCAGGATGCCTCTCTCGTGTCGCTTAGTACTGGATGGGCGACCACGAACCGTCGACCTGGACGACCACGAGAACCGCCCCCGCAAATCCTTTTCGTTTGTCAGCCAAACTTTTCCCAGCAACAAATTCCCCCGTTTCGTGTTTGTAAACGCAGGCCCACACAGTCCGGGTAGATTGAAAAAAGAACGCTATTATTGATTGCATCTCTTCTTCAGGAGGAAGCTTATGTCTATTCTCTCAGGATTTCGCACGCTGCTCGTTGCCGCCGCGATGACCGCACCCATGCTCACCCTGCCGGTGGCGCACGCGCAAATCGCCATCGGCATCGGTGTCTCCGTGCACGTTGCTCCACCCGCACTGCCCGTGTACGCGCAGCCCGCGCTCCCCGCTCCGGGCTACCTCTGGACCCCCGGCTACTGGTCCTACGGAGAGGCGGGCTACTATTGGGTTCCCGGTGTTTGGGTACGGCCGCCCAGCGTTGGCGTTCTTTGGACCCCTGGCTATTGGGGCTTCGCCGGCGGCGCTTACGGTTGGCACGGCGGCTACTGGGGCCCGCACATCGGCTTCTACGGTGGAGTTAACTACGGCTTCGGCTACGGCGGTGTCGGCTTCGCCGGCGGCGAGTGGCGCGGCGGAGCATTCGCCTACAACAGCGCGGTCGCGAACTTCGGCAGCGTCCACGTGACCAACGTCTACGAGAACCGCACGATCGTCACGCAAAACACCGTCGTCAACAACGAGCACGTCAGCTTCAACGGCGGCGCGGGCATCCAGGCGCAGGCGTCTGCAACGGAGCTGCAAGCTGCCAACGAGCAACACATCCAGCCCACCGCCAATCAGGTGCAGCACCAGAATTTCGCTGCTCAAGACCGTTCCCAACTCGCTTCCGTAAACCACGGAACTCCCGGAACTCCGGCGGCCTCCAACGTGAACGCCTATCATCAGGTCGCGCAGCAGCACGCGCAGTCGCAGCCGATATCGGCTGCCGACCGCACCGCCGGCCAAAACTACCACCCCAACGAGCGGGAAGCCAATCAGGATCAGCGCATCGCCAACGGCCTGCGCAGCGGTCAGATGACCTCCGGTGAAGCGGCTCACGCCGAGCGCACCCAGTCGAACATCGACCAGCAGGTGCACAACGATCGCGCCGCCAACGGTGGCAAGCTAACCGGGCAGGAGCGCCAGCAGATCAACGGCGAACAAAACGCCGCCAGCCGGCAGATCTACAACGAAAAACATAACGCCAACACCGTCAAACCCAACGCCGTAGACAACCGCGAGGCCAATCAGCAGCAGCGCACCGCCAACGGCCTGCGCAGCGGTCAGATGACGTCGGGCGAAGCCGCCAAGACCAACAGCAACCAGGCCAAAACCGCCCAACAAGTTCACAACGACCGCACGGCTAACGGCGGGGCCCTCAATGCCCAGCAAAAAAAGCAAGTCAACAAAGAGCAAAACAAAAATAGCAAACAGATCCACAACGAAAAGCACAACGACAAGACCACCAAACCCCCGGCCAAGTGACCGGCCGACTAACCAAAAGCAAGAGCTGCAACATCAAGCAAGCAACGCGTAAGCTCGAACGGCTGGCGAGGATGCCAGCCGTTCGCTTGTGCGTTACACATGTTCGGATGAGGCGCGTGAGTGAGGGCGCCGCGCGGCACGGCGAAAAGGGACCGTCACGGAAGATTCACATGGTTCTTGTGACACAGGAACTGTGATCCTTCTCTAACGCTTCCGACCGGTTGAACTCGCACGCGTAAGCGGACAAGTGCTTCCGGCCGATCCGCTTGTCCGGGAAGCGCCGTTTGTCAGACGCTGAGACTGAGCGTGGGACTTAAAGAACAGCGGAGGTTTAGAATACAATTCCACTCCATTTTCCTGAGGCTCGAGGATGAAACTGCGGTTGAAGCTGCTTCTCGTTTTGCTAACGGCATGTCAAGTTGCGCTTGCCCAAACGTCCGGGACAGATTCAAACGTTCCACGGCCCGGGGGTGAAGGGAGTCCAGGTACCATTTGGCTCTTTGAAGCCCATTGCTACGTTCAAAGTTGGCGGGACTGCGGATTGGGTCCTTGTGACGGATGACGCCGTCAAAACCACTGGTCCGATAACCGCATTAGTCAGGACTTCGGAACAAACAGGCAGTTCTGCGACTGCGAATTCACTCTGGCAGTTGAAGAACTGCGGGCTATAGATTTTATCCACTTTAAGTTGTTGTTTGAAAGGAGCTCCGATTTATGTTTGAATAACCGCGCGGGGAGTCACCATGAAAATATACAATATCACCGGCTATTTGATTATTGCTTCCTACATGCTGGCTTGTATGTATTCCGCCCCAGCTCATTTGGGACCTTGGATTGGAATGTTGATCGGCGGAGTTTATTTTATCTTTTGTTGGTTTCTGGGCGGGTTGTATTTGGCCGATGTTCTTCATTTGGGAATCGCTCATCGTTCACTCGACTATAAGGAATGGTTCATAAAAGTCGTCACGGTGGTGAATAACTCCTTCGGGCTCTATGTAGATCCGATCGCCTGGGTGAATCGCCATCGATTGCATCATCTACATGCTGACCATCCCGGGGATCCCAATAAACTTTCAGGCGATGGTTTTTGGCGAACTCTATATCTGTGTCTGGCGCCGTATCGTTGCAACGACAATTTGGCGGGCGACAAGATTTTAAAGTCCCGAACTTTTCCGATTGTTGCAAACCCGTTTTTTGCAGTACTTTCACAAGCCTTTAGCTTTTATCTCTTATGGAAGTTGGTTGGAGGCCTGAAGTTTGCGCTGGTAATGTGCGTTGGAATACGAATTTTTGCAGCGTGGGTAAATATGGTGCAAAACTATTGGACCCACACTCGACAATTTGGATACCGGCGGTATGACGATGAAGAAGACAACGCGATGAATATTGGTGAGTGGCTACCGGTAACCGCAACCTTCAGCGCTTGTTTGCAAAATAATCACCACCACTATCCGAGACTTTTGCGACTAAGCCACGACAAATCTGAATACGACTTTGGATTTGTAACTGTCAAACTTATGAAATATCTGGGCTTGGTGAAGGCGACGAAAAAGGGCGCGGAGTTACCCGCGGACGTTCCGTTAGGCGCGCTAAATTTTTAGGCGTTCTTCTTCTTTTTTTATAAACGGCTCAATCGTTTGCCCCAAAAAGCTAGGCGAAATTTCTTCGCCGGCGAGACCGTAACTTTCCGGCCACTCCTCAGGAAAATAATAAGTTCCAAAAATTTTATCAATCCACGGAAAATGAATGGCAAAGTTCTTGTCGATGGCCTCTTTTTGCGAAGTATGGTGCCAATGATGATATCTGGGTATAACCAGATACTTTTCGAGCCATTTGGCATTGGGACCGAAATTGCAATGAGTCCATGTGGCGTGGATGGTAACAAAAATCAAATACGCCAGGATGATCGATTGCGAAAATCCCAGCATCATAGGAACAAGGATAAATCCGCGCACAAGGGTGTCGTCTACAAAGTGGGAGCGTGAGCCCGCGATCCAATCAAGCGCCTTCGAGGAATGGTGAACGGCATGAAAACGCCAAAGAAAAGGGACTTTATGCAAAGCCAAATGGATAAAATATTCAGCAATGTCCGCAACCACAACGGCCAGGAAAAATTGCAAAAACCAGGGCACTCGAGCGATGAATTCTTGCAGAACTGGAACGCCCAAATATTTGGTAGCCTGGGTGGCGGGCAATAAAACCAGAAAGGATAAAATCTGTATAGGGAGATGAGTGGACATGAAATAAACCATATCCAAAGTCCACTCGTTTCTAAATGTCCCTTGTTTTGGATACTGCGGCCAGAGTCGTTCGAGTGGCACGTAGATGAGCGCCATCAAAAACAAATCAAGCAAAAACCAGTCTAGGCCGATTGCGGGCCCATCGTGGAAAGTTTCGTTAATCTGCACGGTTGATCCGCCCAAAGCAGTTGCCGCGATGGCCAGCAACATTCCAGTCAATGCCAAAATCCTTTTCTTGCGCTTAATCGAAGAAATGATTCCGAATAAAATTGCCACCACTATGAGGCACTGGATTAAAACGCGTATGGTGTGTATTGGATAATGTGGACGCAGTTCAGGAGAGCTTAGTAGCTGAGGAAAATGCAGGCACAAAACTCCTCCGAAGGAAAGAAAGCCAAAAAAGGCCGACAATACCCCACTCCACCAACCGGTTCCAAAGCCGGTAGACTCGGTATCGCCAAAGAATTCATTAATTTTTTGCTCGATCACGATGGCCCCTAGTTTACGTTCCTCGACCCATGCACGCTAGTAGCAAGATAGCGACATGTAGCTGCTAATAGACATTCCGGACAGGTGGGGATCCTCTCAGCCCACCACAGGAGATCCGGGATGAAGAATCCTGTTTACGAGCAAGTTCAGGCAAGGAAGGTGAAGGCCAGGCTGCGCATGCTGCAGCATGCGCAGCGCGTGAGCGGCAATGTCAGTCAGACCTGCGGTTTCTTTGGCGTCTCCAGGGCGCTCTTCTACATCTGGAAGAAGCGCTTTGAAAAGAATGGCTTAGCTGGTCTTCGGGATCAGCCGCGGCGACCGCACCACATCCGGTATCGCATTCCCCCGGAGATCGTTTCTCTGATACTCCGCATTCGCGAAGAGCGCCGCTACGGTGCCGTTCGCACCAGCCTCTATCTTCAACGGCACTACCACGCGTACGTCTCCCCGACCGCCATTCTGAAAATATTTCATCGCCACCGTGTCGGCCGCGTTTCCCTGAAGAAATATCGACCCGGCCCGAAACCAGCGGACGCACCTCTGCAGGTTCCGGGGCGCTCTGTCCAGCTCGATGTGAAGTTCGTTCCACGCGTGGGCAGAGCTCGTCAGCGCTTTTATCGATTTACAGCGATTGATGAAGCTACGCGGTTTCGCGTTGTACGCGTATCAGCAACGGCGGAAAGTACTTGTACGAGTCACGGAGTCCGACGCCAACTAGAGGAGAACGACATAGCGGGATTTCGGCGAGGGGATTACTTCGAGACGCTTTAAGCAGCATCGGCCGGAAGTTTGGGCAGCATATCTGAGGTACCGCATGGTGTGGCGTCAATCGCTAAAGAGACGGAGGGATGAATGTTCGCCCTCCCAGACGCTTCATCACTCCGTCTCGTAGCGCCAGAGGGATAATCGTAGGCAGTATTAATGCCAAGTGCTGTTCAGTTTTATACAGGTCTGGAGTTACCTTTGGAGAGCGGTTCGGGTCAGCGCTGTTTCTCGTTTAGGACCACGCGGGTGCGAGTTTGTGCTTGCTAACGCGCAAACACTCACGAACAGCTTCGTTGGCAGGTTACCTGCGTGGCTCGGGCTTGGGCGCTCAAGAATCTCTGAGAGAGTACTGAGGCACCGTCCGGAAAACGGCGCGGGAGGCCGTAAGAAATTAGTCATGCCGATGCTCAGAGTCGGCCAGCGGTGCGATCTCGCCTCCGAGCGCCGCAGCCTTGTCGGGAACGGGAATGTTGAATGCCTGACACCACGGTTCGACGCATCCGTCATGAAGGAAAACTTTGACTCGGACGCCTTCGACCATCTGAAAATTGAAGCTGAAGCCATTGTTGTCGGTAACCGGATCGCGGCCATTTTCACAATGCGAGCAGACGTTTGGAGGATGTGTCATCTAGACCCCTGTATAGTAGACGCTGCGACTGGGTCGATGGTTACTGGGTCAAAGTCGAGACGACAGGGCGGAAAATGACAGGACGCCGAGCTCCCGGCCGGCGCTATTTCTCTTTGCAACACGAATCAGCGATTCACGCTCGGAGAGCGGCGTCTCGCAACTCAAATTGCTGCACGACATGCCGGAAGTATTGAAATCGTTGCTGCAGGCTGTGGACACGCAGTTGTAAGACTCCGCCTGGTCGCCGGAAAAGGTATAGTTGCTGCCCAGCGCAGTCAAGGCGCCAGCGGGGAAACGTGTCTAGCCGATCCAAGACAAATCATCCGGCGGAAAAGTTACTGGCCAAAAGTCCTGCACGGGGAATTCAAATTCAAAGGCGACGGAGGAACGGCCGTCTTCGGATTTCTCGATGCGAAGCACGGTGGCGGTTACGAGGTCCGGGCTGCGATAGTTGCTCAGCATGATTCTTTGCCCGGGTTCCATTTCCATCCCCATGTCCATCAAGCCGCCATGGGCATTGACGATTAGGGTGTTGACTTCAATGCAGATCCGGCGACCGTCCGGCATGCGAGCTGACAGTTGTAACGGAATGCGGAGAATGACGCGCTCGCTGCGGCGCGGGGCTCTGGGGGGAAGTGTATGAGACGTGCGTTCCGGGCTTAACTTGGTATTGGTGGGCACAAATCTCCTGGCCGGCTAGATGGCAGCCAACTCATAATGCATAAATGTAGGCTGGGTCTAACACCGATATCGTAACTGTACCGGGGTATAACAATGGAGAACAAAATGGTACGTGTTGGCCAAAACAACACCGGTAGGGCGAGGCTACACTGGAGGCGCGGGCTGAAAAGCATGCCGGGACCGAGGTGGGCAGACAGAGGTAGGTAGACAGAGGGACCGACAAACCTTCGGAGTAACATAACGTGGAACGTCTGGACTCGCGGGGGTAGCCACGTTGCGCTACAACTGTATTTCCGGAGGTACACCATGAAGCGCGTCCTACCACTCAGTTTTTTGTGTCTGATTTTGTGCCTCGTTTTTTTCGGCCTGCGGTTGGGCGCAGCAGACGGGGCCGGATGCTCCGGCCAGCAAGGAAGACGTGGAAGCGTACCTCAAAGTGATGCATTCCCACGAAATGATGACGAAGATGTCGGAGGCCATGTCCAAGCCCATGCATCAGATGATTCACGAACAATATCTGAAGGATAAGGACAAACTGCCTGTCGACTTCGAAGAGCGCATGAACAAAGAGTTGGACGACTTGATGAAAAACATGCCCATGGATGAAATGGTGCAGGCCATGGTGCCAAGTTACCAGAAGCATTTCACCCAGAGGGATATTGATGCGCTGGTGGCGTTCTACTCATCGACGACGGGCCAGAAGGTTTTGGATGAACTGCCGGCAATTATGGCCGAGGGCATGCAGAACATGATGCCGGTCATGAATAAGTACCTGGCTGGCGTGAAAGAGCGCCTGGAACAGCAAGCTGCGGAGTTAGCGCAAAAATCGTCCGGGCCACCGGCCAAGGATGCTCCCACCACGCCAAACTGAGAAACAGTGGATCTTGCAGGATGTCGCGGTGCGTACAAGCATGACGCCACGGCTCTGGCGACAGCAGTGAGACGTCCTCGACAGACCGCGGTTGCAACGCGTCTGCGGTCATCATTAACCTGGCCTTAGAATCATTCGCCCGGCCCGTCCAGCTTCCGGGTCCATCTTCCCTGAAGCGAAATTCCTTCTGCCAAGTTACAATATCCTCTTAATCAGGCCACTCGGGAGCGCCCCCGAAACATTTCAGTCCCGCGGTGCGTAAGACGAGCAGTGGCTACCGAACCCAAGGAGCAGGGCCCCGCATGGCAACCAGTTCCACAGTCCCGAAACCCGATCTAGGGTCCCTGCGCATCCACGACGGTCAGCGCAAAGGCAGCAAGACCGGCAAACGTGTCGGGCTGGCGGTGCTCGGGCTGGTGTTGTTGGCGGGCATCGCCGCGGCAGCGTATGCCTTCCGCAACACCAAAACGGTGGTCGATGTCGCCACCGCCGGCGCCGCGGAGGCCGGGGGTCGGCAAGCGTTGCTGAATGCCAGCGGATACGTCACGCCGCGCCGCCGCGCGACCATTGCGGCAAAAATCACCGGGCGCGTCACGTCTGTCCACTTCGATGAAGGCACGCACGTGCAGGAAGGCCAGCTCCTGGCCACGCTCGACGATTCTGACGTCCAGCGCGCGCTGGAATCCGCCAAAGCCGACCGCGACACCTCGCAAGCCGCGATCGCCGATTATGAAGTGCAACTGAAAAACGCCGAGACGGAACTGGGTCGCGCACAGAAACTGCAGGCGGCGGGGGTGGAGACGCAGCAGGCCCTGGACTCGGCGGTTATGAGTGCGGACAGCTTGCGAGCAAAAATCGCGCTGGCCAAGCAAACCGTGATCGGCTCGATCGCGCGCATCAACGAAGCGCAGCAAGCTGTGGACAATACCATTATTCGCGCGCCATACACCGGCATCGTGGTTTCCAAAGACGCGCAGGTGGGTGAAATGGTCTCGCCGGTCTCCGCCGGCGGCGGTTTTACGCGCACCGGCATCGCCACCATTGTTGATATGAAATCTCTGGAGATGGAAGTCGATGTAAGCGAATCGTACATCGCCCGCGTAACACAAGGCCAACGCGTCGAAGCCACGCTCGACGCTTACCCGGACCGAAAACTGGGCGGCTACGTGCGCACCGTCATCCCCACCGCTGACCGGCAGAAGGCGACCGTGAAGGTCCGCATTACCTTCGACAAAATCGAGGATTTTATCCTGCCGGATATGGGGATTAAGGTGACGTTCCTGGGGGACCAGGAAGAAAAGAAAACTGGCGGACCCGTGGCGGTGGCCCTGGTTCCGCAAGACGCCATACGCAGCGACGGCGAGCAAAAAATTGTATTTTTAGTGAAGGATGACCACGCCGAGCGCCGCGCCGTGAAGGTCGGCGGCACGCGTGGCAGCAACACGGAAATTCTTGCGGGCTTGGCGCCCGGAGACACGGTGATTGTCGGCTCGCCCGGTACGCTGAAGGACGGGCAGGCCGTAGAGATTAAGAAATAGGAGCCCCTTCCCAATGGTGAAAGTAGACGGCAGTGGTGGTGCAGGCAGCCTGATTCAGGTGCGCGGGCTGGACAAAACGTATCGGCGCGGCGGTGAAGAAATCCACGTCCTGCAAGGGCTGAACCTGGACGTCACTAAGGGCGAATTCATCGCTTTCATGGGCCCCAGCGGCTCCGGCAAGACCACGCTGCTGAATCTCTTGGGCGGGCTGGACGTGCCCTCGCGCGGCAGCATTTCAGTCGATGGAGACGAAGTCACCAGCATGTCCGCGGGCCATCTCACGAGTTGGCGGGCGCGGCACGTGGGGTTCATCTTTCAGATGTACAACCTGATCCCGGTGCTCACCGCATTTCAAAACGTCGAGCTGCCGCTGCTGCTGACGAAACTTTCCAAAGCCGACCGCCGCAAACACGTGGAAACCGCGCTCGGGGTCGTCGGGCTTTCCGATCGCATGCACCATTTCCCGCGCCAGCTTTCCGGCGGACAAGAGCAGCGCGTAGCCATCGCCCGCGCCATCGTCGCCGATCCCACGTTCCTACTGTGCGACGAGCCGACCGGAGACCTGGACCGCAAAAGCGCCGACGAAATTTTAAACCTGCTGACGAGACTGTGTAACGAGTATCACAAGACTATCCTCATGGTGACGCACGACCCCGCCGCCGCCGAACGCGCCGCAGCCGTTCTACACCTCAACAAGGGCGTTCTAGTCGAAGGACTCGCCGTAGGGAGCCACGCATGAAATACAGCCGCCTGATTCTGGCCAATTTGTTTCGCAAAAAGGTTCGCCTGGCGCTCACGCTGGGTTCCTTCGCCGTGGCGCTGTTTCTTTTCGCTTTTCTCGGCGTGGTGAAGGATGCTTTCAGTCGCGGCGCGGACGTCGCCGGCGCGGACCGTTTGGTGGTCATCAATCGCACCTCGATCATCAATCTCATCCCGCTTTCCTATCGCGACAAAATCCTGCGCATTCCTGGCGTGACCTACGTCACGCATAACAACTGGTTTGGCGGCATCTACCAGGAAGAAAAGAATTTCTTTCCACAGTTCGTCATCGATCCGCAAAATCAGCGTCATGTTTTTCCGGAATTGATCGTTCCCGAGGATCAGTGGGACGCATTTCTGAAGGACCGTCAGGGCGCGATCGTGGGCGCCGCCACCGCCGAACGCTTTCACTGGAAAATCGGCGACCGCATTCCCATCAAGACGACGCTTTACGGCGGCGGCAGCTGGGAATTCAATCTCGATGGCATTTATCACGGCAAGCGGGCGCAGGACGACGAGACGCAGTTTTGGTTTCAGTGGGACTATTTCGAAGAGAAGATTCCAGACGCTATTAAAGGGCAGATTGGCTGGTACGTTCTGCGCGTGGCAAGCGTCGACGACGCCGTGCGCGTCGCCAAGACCATCGACGACGAATTCGCCAACTCTCCCAACGAAACCAAAACGCAAACGGAATCCGCCTTTGCCGCCAATTGGGTCAAGCAGTTCGGCAACATCAGTTTTCTTATTCTGGCCATTGGGACGGTGGTGTTCTTCACGCTGCTCCTGGTTACCGGCAATACCATGGCCATCGCCGTGCGCGAACGCACCGGAGAACTTGCCGTGCTCAAAGCCATCGGTTTCTCGGACCTGGCGGTGCTGTTTTTCGTGTTGGGCGAATCTCTGGTCATCGCGTTGGTGGGAGGCTTGATCGGCTTGGCCCTCGCCATCGGCATGATCCCCGTACTTGCGCACGCTTTAAACGGCTTGCTCCCCACTTTGGTGCTCGCTCCCTCCATCTTGGTTCTTGGATTGGTGACCGCGCTGCTCGTGGGATTGATCAGCGGACTGATTCCCGGTATTGGCGCCATGCGGATGCGGGTGGTTAGCGCGCTGCGGAGAGTGTGAGCATGTTCCTCAAACTTATTCTCGGGCTCGTCGTCACCATTGCAGCCATCTCCGCCCTTCTGCTGGTGCTGCTGGTGGTCGGCGGGATGCTGGCCGGCTTGCTCGCGCCGTTCATCGGATCCGTCCCGGTTTCTTATAATTTCCGCAGCATTCGCGCGCGCTGGACGTCCACGATCGTGGCCATTCTTGGCATCGCCGGCACGGTCGGAGTTTTCGTGGCCATGCTTTCTCTGGCGCGCGGCTTCAAATCCACCCTGGTAGCTTCCGGCTCCGCCGGTAACGCGTTGCTTATGCGCGCGGGTTCGTCTTCCGAGATGATGGGCGGCGTGACCCTCGAATCCGTAAAAATTGTGCAGGACGCTCCGGGCATCGCGCGCGATGCCGCCGGTCCGCTGATCACCCAGGAAGTCGTCGGCGTGATGCCTTTTCCGCTGATCAGCACCGGGACCGACGCCAACGTGCAGGTACGCGGCGTCTCCGGCAACGTGTTGCGCATCCGCACCTTCGTCAAAATTGTGCAGGGCCGCATGTTTCAACCCGGCCTCTCGGAACTGGTGGTCGGCAAAAATGCCGTGAAGACCTACGCCGGTCTCAAACTAGGAGACAGCGTCAACTTCGCTGGCGGCAGCTGGAAAGTGGTGGGCGTTTTCGACGCCGGCGGTTCCGCGTTTGATTCCGAAGTGTGGAGCGACGCGAAAATTCTCAACGAAGTTCTCAAACGGCCGGACAACATCTTCCAGTCGGTGACCGTTCATCTCGATTCGCCCCAGAGTTTCAAGCAGTTCAGGGACGCCATCATTGCAGATCCGCGCCTGAATCTGGATGTCGTACGCGAAGTCGATTACTACGCCAAGCAGTCCACCACCATGACCACGCTGATCACCGTGCTTGGCGGACTGGTTGCCGCGATCATGGCCATCGGCGCGGTGTTCGGCGCGCTCAACACCATGTACTCCGCGGTCGCCGAACGCGGCCGCGAAATCGCTACCATGCGCGCCCTGGGATTTTCCAGTTGGAACGTGATCCTCTCGTTTCTCTTCGAGGCCCTGCTGATTTCCCTCGCCGGTGGAATACTAGGTTGCCTGGCGGTTCTTCCGCTAAACGGGCTGACCACCAGCACCATGAACTTCCAGACTTTTTCCAACCTGGCCTTCGCGTTCAAAATAACGCTGGACCTTTTACTTCTTGGCATACTATTCGCGATGGTCATGGGCATCCTCGGCGGAATGTTTCCCGCCATCCGCGCCGCGCGCTTGCCCGTAGCGCAAGCCCTACGCGACCTCTAGCGCTCACTGCATGTGGTTAACGAATGCATGCTCAGCGCGCGAGAGCAAAAGCATCGTGAAATAGTTTGAACAAAGCCGCCCAGTGGCGCTCGGCGGCGCTAGGATTAAAGACCGGCAAATCAGGCACCGCGAAGCCGTGACGCGCGCCGGGATAAGTCTCGACCAAATGGTCCACCCCTGCTTCGGTCAAAGCCTTTTCGAGGCGGCCCTTCTGTTCTTCGGGGAATGACGCATCCTCGACAGCGCCGGCGACATAGACGCGGCCGGTTATGTTTTTCACGAAGAGATGAGGACTGTCTGGTTGGTCCGTGGCCAATCTGGCGCCGTGAAACGACGCGACCGCCGCAAAGCGATCTGGGAATGCCCCGGCAGCGGTCAAGGAAAAATTGCCGCCCATGCAATAGCCGGTGGCACCGAACCGGTCGCCTTCGACGTCGGATCGCGAGGACAGAAATTCGATGAAGGCTCCAGCGTCGGAGATCTTACGGTCGCGATCGAGACTACTCACAAATTTCATCATTTTTTCCCGAAAATTGGGGTCGGCTAAAACTTCGGAAGGGATCATCGGCGGATAATTTCCGAGCCGGTAATAAAGATCGGGCAGCAACACCAAATAGCCGCCATCCGCCAGGCGCTCGCTCATCTCCCACATGACCGGGCGGATGCCGAAAGCGTCCATCAAGAAGATCACGGCTGGCCAAGGCCCCACGGTATTGGCAGGCGTGAAGATTGACGCCGGGCAGATTCCGTCGCGGGTCTTGATGGCGACGGCAAGGCGGGGCATAGGCACGTTCCTCCAAGAATCGATTAGCTCAATTGTGTTGGTTTGAGAAACGAACCTAGGCGGTAACTGACGCCGAAGACGACGCCGGCAAATTCGTATCCGTGTCCAGGCCCGCGCCCAGGGCCGTGGCCCGATAGCGCACGATCAGCAGCGTCAAATCATCCGCCTGGCTCGCCCCGCGCGTGAACGTCTCCACCGATTCCAGAACGCACTTCTGCAATTCTTCCAGCGGACATTCCAGCCGCCCATTCAGCAATTCCCGCAAGCGCGGCACACCATACAATTCTTCCGCGGGATCCATCGCCTCGGTCACGCCGTCGCTGAACAGCACCATGGTATCGCCCGGCTCCAACTTCAAACATACAGCCGTATATTCCGCTTCGGGCACCAACCCCACCGGAAACGAGCCTTCCGCAAAGGCCTCTTCCGCCACGCCGCGCCGCAACAAAATCGGCGAAGGATGCCCGGCATTGATAAATTCCAAATGCCCCTCTTGATCCAGAATGCCGAAGAACATCGTCGCGTAGCGCCCGACCTCGGCATGACTGCACAAGAATTTATTTACGTGGTTGAACACCAGCGCCGGATCCGTGCCCAGCGACATCGCCGAGAGCGCCCCTTGCAGCATGGTGGTCAACAGCGCCGCGCCCAATCCTTTGCCCGAAACGTCCGCGATCAAAAATGCCGTGCGATTGTCGCTCAGCGGAAACACATCGAAATAATCTCCCCCGACGGACAAGCAGGGAAAATTAATCCCGCGCACCGAAAGGTGCGGGAACTCGCGAAAATCTTTCGGCAAAAGCGCCTGCTGAATATCGCGTGCGATGTTGATTTCCTGCTCCATGCGCTGCCGTTCGCGCTCGCGCTCCAACAGCCGAGCGTTATCCAGAATGCTCGCCGCGTCCGCCGCCAGCGCATCCAGAATCTGGCGGTCCAGTTTCGAAAATGCCGCCGGACGCCGCGAATCGAGGTAAATCACGCCAAGCGATTGTCCGCGCTTGACGTTTACCATGGACTCGTCGGTGTTCGCGCGAGACATGGCGTACAGCGGAATCACCACCACCGACCGCAGGCGCTGCGCCACGATGCTCTGCGCCACCTGCAAATCCATGTCCGCCTGCGCCACGTCTTCGGTAATCACCGGGCTGGCCTGTCGCAGTGCCAGTTGAATGGCCGTCTGGCTCGGCGTCAAACTCTCCGGCGGCAGGCGCATCCCGCCCGCGCGCCGCGCAAAGCGCACCTGCAATTTCCCCGCAGCATCCGCCTCCAGCAGCAACCCGCGGTCCGCATCCGTCACCGAAACCGCGTGATCCAGCATGGTTCCCAACACGGAGTCGAGCGGCAGATGCGAATGCAGCAGCTTCGCAGCGTCCAGCAACATGTTCAGTTTGCGGAGCCCGCCGCTGCCGCCGCTGCTTCCCGGTTCCGAGCTAGTGATGGTTTCAATGCGCGTGAGCAAATGCGGCAAATCGTCTTCGTTGGCTCCCGAGGACGAGCGAAAAACAATTTCGTACGAGTCTTCCAAGCCGAAGGTAATGATGTCGCCGTCCTTCAGTTCGCGACTTTCGCATTTTTCGTTGTTGACGAACAGGCCGCGCCGCTGCCCGCGATCTTCCAGATGAAACTTGTTGCCTTCGACAATGATCGCCGCGCACTCGCGCGAGATACGCCGGTCGGAGAGTTGCAGGTGATTCCCGGTTTCCGCCCCTCGCCCAATCATGAACGGGCTTTGTACCACGCGCGCATACCTCCGCGCGCCGTCTGGTGACACTACTTCGAGTACCGCTTCGCCCGCTGCCGGTGTAGGAATCGCGTCAGACATACCCGTCCATGGTCCGTCCCAAGCCACGGATTGTAACACGGCCTTGCAGCGGCGATGCCCACCGATGAGCAAACAGGGTGCCAGAAAGTGCGGTGCTCGGTCTTCCGGAGCCGGTCGGAGGTGCGCCCGCTGCAACCCCCCGCAAACCAGCGCGGTACTGTCGGCTGGGCCAGCCGATCATGCCCGGCGGCAAATCGGAAGTACCCTTGCGCCTGCTCCGCCGGGGTGCCACAATCCCGACTAGGCTGCCATTTCCGTGGGCCATGCCGGGAAACTTCTTTGGCCTGGTTGGTGTCTAAGGAAATAGAGCGGCAGGGCTCGTCTTTGTGGAATCCGCACGGTGCGGATTTTGGCAGCGGGCCGGAAAGGCCGGCAGTGTCCAACTGGGCCAGCGCCCTCTCGTGGGGCCGCGATGAAGCCGAACTGGTCGTCGAGCTGCAGGCCGGCTCGGAAACGGCATTCGACTGGCTGGTCACCCATTATCACGGTCCGGTTTATAACCTCATTCTGAGCATGCTTGGCGACGTGGCCGATGCCGCGGATGGCACGCAGGAAGTCTTTCTCAAAGCCTTTCGCGGCATACGCGATTTCCGGAGCGGCAGCTCGCTGAAAACCTGGCTGTATCGCATCGCCATTCGCGAAGCCTTGAATCACCGACGCTGGTTCAAGCGCCATTTACAAAAGAATGTCTCCATCGACGCCGAACCGGAAGAAGGCCGCGCGCATATCGATGTCGAAGATCTTGGCGCGTCGCCCTTCGAGCAATTGGCCACGCGCGAGATTCAGCATGCCGTGCATTCCGCTTTGCAGCAGGTTCCCGAAGCGTTCCGCAGCGCCGTAATTCTGCGTGACCTTGAAGGCCTGAGCTACGAAGAAGTAGCCGAAGTGCTGGAGTGCAACGTTGGCACGGTGAAATCACGCATTCTGCGCGGCCGTCGCGCGCTCCGCGAAATTCTTGCGCCACTACTCGGCCAACCCGAACATCAGCGCCACGCGGAGGCCCGCGCTTCGCAACCCGTACTTTCCCAGCCGCATCCTTCCGCGCTGGAAAGCGCGATGAGCCAGCAGCAGGCGGCATTTTCCGAAGCTTTCTCCGCAGCCAGCGCATTTTTGTCCGGCGATTCGGAAGCCCAACGGAATTCATCTCCGCGCATGTCTCTGCGGGCAAGCACGGCAAGCGAGCGTTTCCCATGAAGTGCAAACTTGTACAAAGCAAACTTGCCGGATACCTGGACGATGCCGTGACCGGCGCGGCGTGCATGGAAGAGCGCGTGCACCTGCGGGCACATCTGGAAGATTGCGCTGCGTGCCGCCTGGAACTCGAGCGTTTCCGCAAGCTCGCCGTGCTGCTGTCGCGCGTTCCGCAAAGCGTTCCTCCGCAGGACTTGGCCGTGCGCATCAAAGTAGCCGCCGCGCAAATGGTGCCGACGCGGAATTGGCAGGGCCGCTGGCACAAAATGCGCGATCGCGCCGAAATCTTGCTTGATAACGTGGCGCGTCCCCTTACGCTTCCCGCCACCGGCGGATTTTTCTCCGCCATCGCGGTCTTCGCGCTGGTCTTCCAGATGATCGCTCCGGGCCTCACCGTTCGCGCGGTGCAGAATGACACGGACATCAATCTGATGCGCCCCGCGGAAGTGCTGACCCTGGCGGATTATCCCGAAGCGTGGGCTCCCGACGGCGACGCTGCGATGCCGCATGGCTTGCTGGTCGATGTAACCATTAATGCCAAGGGACAATTTGACGGCTATCAGATTCTTTCCGGTCCGGCAACGCAGGAAACGCGTCATCAACTGGATCAAATCCTGATGTTCTCGAGCTTCCGTCCCATGCTCAGTTTCGGCCGGCCGACGAATGGCGGTCACGTGATTCTGAGCTTCAGCGCCGTGCGCGTGCGCGGTTAAGCAACCTGCCATAAATTTCCCGGAACTCCTCTCTCGCAACAGTGTTTAGCTACTAGCAGCCTCTTTCGCCGCTGCCGGGGAGCGATCTGCCGTGCCGAAGTCAGAGCCACCACCGTTTTTCGTTATTCTGTTTTTTGCCGCGGTCACGATGGCAATATCCGTGATGCTTCCTCGCGAGTGTGTCGCGCAAAATTACACCTCGTCGCTGAGTGGGCAATCCGGCGGCGATCCGAATCGCCCGCCCTCCGCGCAAAATCCGCGGTCCGTCCCGCAACACCCGCCAGTAACGGCGGCGGAGAAATCTTCCACCGAAGCGCCATCGGGCGACGAAAAGATTCTCTTCGACCATGTGAACGAATCGCGCGTGCTGGCCGGTTTGGCGGCGTTGCGCTGGGATGCGAACTTGGCGGCAGCCGCGCGAAAACACTGCGCGCTACTGGTGCAGCACGAAGCGCTGTCGCACCAATTCCCCGGGGAAGAAGATTTGAAGGAACGCGCACGCCAGGCCGGAGCGGCATTTTCCGCACTGGCGGAAAATGTGGCGCTGGCCGCCACGCCCGATGAAATTCACTACGAATGGATGCACTCGCCGCCGCATCGCGCCAACATTCTCGATCCAGAGCTGACGACCATCGGCATCGCAGAGATGCCCGGAAACAAAGGATTGTATGCGGTGCAGGATTTTTCGCGAGCGGTCGAAAATCTGACGCTGCAGCAGCAGGAGGAAAAAATGCGCGCACTGATTGTTGCCGCCGGAGTACGCAACGCTGACAGTCCCGGCCCTGCGCAGTGGAGTGATGCGCGCAAGGCATGTCAGGTGACGAACGGCAACGTGGGCCGTTCCTCGACGTTTGTAAAATTTGACAGTTCGGATTTAAACCAGTTGCCTGCGCGATTGAAGTCCCTGTTGGCCAGCGGAAAATATAGCTCCGCCGCAGTGGGGGCGTGCGATCCGGGTGGCAGTTCCGATGGATTCACGCATTACCGCATCGCCGTGCTGTTGTACTGACCTGGAACGACCGCGCTGGAATAAATTACGGTTGTCTTCCGGCAGCAGACGAAATACACTATCGCGCGACACAGGATGCGTGACCCGATGAACAGCATTTCCAACACGAACAGCTCCGGCGCGAGCGTCCCCAAATTTTCGTTTCGCTGGTTTGGGTATCGATTTAGCAGGCCACACAAACTTGCGCGAGGGGCGAGGTTGTAAGGAAAAGCGGTAACCGACTTTAGCCCACTCGCAGAGAGTGGGCTTTTTTGTTTTTGGGGCAGAAGTAGCGACAAAGGTTTTGATACCCGGCAAAGGGCAGGTAACGGATCATGATTATCTCCATGAAACTGCATGCGACGCGCGAAGCCATCGACGAAGTGCGCAAGCAGGTGGAGCATTTTGGATACAAAGTGCATTCCATCGAAGGCGAAGAGCGCGTGGTGATTGGCGTGGTGGGTGTGGGGGATGTGACGGCGTGTTTTGAGTCCGTCGAAGCCATGCCGCAGGTAGAAAAAGTGGTGCGCATTTCCGCGCCCTATAAATTCGTGAGCAAGGAGTTTCGCACCGGAAAGACGCGGATAAAGATCGATGGAACAAAAGATGCGGAATTTGGCGGCGAGGCATTTGTGGTGATTGCCGGACCGTGCTCGGTGGAATCCGAAAAGCAAATTATGCAGAGCGCGGAAGGCGTGGCCAAAGCCGGGGCGAAATTGCTGCGCGGCGGAGCGTTCAAGCCGCGCACTTCGCCGTACGATTTCCAGGGCATGGAAGAGGAGGGATTGAAATTGCTACGCAAAGCGAAGCAAGCGACCGGCCTCGGAATTGTTACAGAGGTGATGAGCGATCGCGATGTGGAGTTGATCGCGGAATATGCCGACGTGATGCAAGTGGGCGCGCGCAACATGCAGAATTTCGTTTTGCTGAAGGCGCTGGGAAAATGCGGGCGGCCAGTGCTGCTGAAACGAGGGTTGAGCAGCACGGTGAAAGAGTTGCTGATGTCCGCGGAATATATTACGGCGCACGGAAATCCCGAGGTAATTTTGTGCGAGCGGGGGATTCGCACGTTTGAAACGGTGACGCGCAATACCTGCGACATCGCGGCGATTCCGGCCCTGCAGGAATTGACGCACTTGCCGGTGATTCTGGATCCGAGCCACGCTACCGGGAAGCGTAGTTTGGTGCCGGCTTTGTCGCGAGCGGGGGTGGCGATCGGGGCGGATGGGCTGATCGTGGAGGTGCATCCGGCGCCGGAAAAGGCCGTTAGTGACGGGGCACAGTCGCTGGATTTGGCGCAGTTTGCAAAAATGATGGGGGAGCTGCGGCCGTATGTGGATTTGTGGCAGGAGGCGCGGAAAGCCGAAATCGCGGCCGTGGCGCAATGAGAGTGGACACTGCAAGCGGAGATAAAGAGTGTTCGACGTCAAGAACAGCGTTCATTCTAGCCGCCCGTCCCGCCATCAGTAACGCCCCTTGCTGACCCACAGTTGCACCTCATTCTCGACGCTGAATCCCTGCGTGCGATTGGCGGCAAATCTCGACTCCAATTCGAACGCGTGCGCCTCCAGCGGGACATTGAATCGCCAGCGCGTCACCAGAAACGCTCGCACGAATAATTCCGTATATCGCGCCAAGCCCAGAATTTCGAATTGCACCGCGTGTACGAGGGCGTGAAACAGCGACCGCTGGGTCATCGCCTCATTAAACACCAGCACATCTTCAAACGTCACCGAGGCCATGTGAGTAAATTCCAACAAATGCACGTACGCCGACGCCTGGTCTGTTCCGCAAATCTCCGCCTCTCCAAGGCGGCGGTTCACTAATTGCACGGTTCGTACGCCGGCCAGAAGCGTCGGCGAAAAGAACGCCTGCATGATTGCCACGTGCTGGGGTTTAAGCGGCTCACCGCTCGGGCAGTAGTGGGCGCGCTGTTCCCGCATGAAGCCGGCAACCCGCGCGATGGCCTCGCACACTTGTTCCTCGTTCAGCCCGGACCCTTCCTCGGCTGCTGACGCCTCACCTTTGCGCGCGTGCTGCGCAATGCTCGAAAAATACTCGTGCAATCCCATCGCCGTGATATGCGCGGTGCTCAATATCTCCGGTTCGGCGTGGCGGGCAATCTCCTCGACGGTGAACCGCACGCGAAGGCGGTGGGCCGCGCGCTTCGCGGATTGCAGCTCCGCGTGGGCGTGTCGCAGATCGCCGTTCAGTTGCACGAGCGCGACGGGATCTCCGAAATCATGTCTTGCACACATCTTTAGGACTCCTCAAATGTAAGAGTTTACTTCCTCCGAGAAAAGGTTTACCGTAATTATGTATACGCTGTTACGTTTACGTTGTCAACGTAATGTTTTTTGACGATTGCGCCCTTTGCAATGAAGCCCCATGCCGCGAACTGCTGATCCAAAGCTCCAGGCACGGATACTGGAAGCCGCTCATAAACTTTTCGCGCAGGGAGGGGAACACAAGCTTTCCATGCGCGCACTGGCTCGCTTGGCGCGCACTAACACTCCGGCGGTCTACCGGCGGTTTCGCGATCGCGACGCCATCATGTACGCCCTCGTGCACCAGTTTCGGCAGAACATCTTCGCCGTTCTGCAGCCCTGCCACTCGCCAGAAGAAATGGCGCACGCGATGCTCGAACTGGCGTTGAAAACGCCGCGCGAATACGAACTCTTCTACTCACAGCTCATCAACAAAATTCCTGAAGAGCGTCCCAATTTCGAATTCGCCAAGAAACGCTGCGCGGAGTGGTTAGGCGGCTCTCCCGAAGATCACGCTGGCCTGGTGATGGCCCTCTCCGCCCTGATTCACGGCACCGCCATGCTGCTGATCTCCAAAGCCGTGACCAAAAGAAACGAGGCCAAGATGCGTGAGATGTTCACCGCCTCCGTCCAAATACTGCTCCGTAACGCCGCAGCCTTGCGCTAACGAAGCGCATTGCAATCAGGCCGCAGGGCTAGGTGGCGGCATCGAGGGTTTTCATCAGATCCAGAATCATGTGCACGACGGTCGCATCGCCGACCGAGGTATTGAGCATGGCGTGGTAAGTGGTGCGGTCCGGCCATTCGACGCGGAAATACTTCTGGATGAAATCCACACGCTCGCGGTCGACGGTATCCACGAGCTGCTGGGCCTCATTCTCACTCTTGCCGCGAGCCAACAAGCGCCGCACCTTATCTTCTCGCGGAGCATAGAGAAACACACGCAAGGTATCCGGGCGGTTCCTGAGAAAATGCTGCGAACCTCTTCCGACGATGACAGAGTTTCCCGTTTTAGCGGCGTGCTGGACGACCCGTTCGGTAATCTTCAAAATGCTTTCGCTGTCGACCACGTTGAGCTTATGCGCATTGAGGCTACCTTCGTAGCTTCCGCGCAAAAAGGATTTGAAGAGGCGGTAGTAGAGCGGATCGGTACGTTCCTCGCGGCCCTCGACGACGGCTTTGGGGCAATTCGCGAGCCTGGCGATCTCTTCGGTGAGCAATTGATCCCAAAGCTTCCAGCCCAGGTGCGTCGCGAGCAATTGGGCGATTTCGCCTCCGCCGCTTCCGTACTCCCGTTCCACTGTGACGATTTTGATCATGTAGGTTCCTACGTCGACGATTCGCCGCACGCCATGCTATTGCATATTATTCTACTATTGCGCCACCGCTTTGCTTAGCTCACAGCAACGTCGCTTACCCCACCTCGACGGCGGCGCCACCACCGGGATCATTCTTCTTTAGGAAAAACGAAAGGCCGAACATGATCCCGGCCCCAACGCAAAGAACCATGAAGGTATCAATATATGCCAGGCTCGCCGCTTGCGCCTGGATGCTCTCGTAAATCCTGGCATACGCCTGTATGTGCGCATCGGGAGCGCTCACTCCGGAATGAGCCAACCGCTGGGCCAGGCCGTTCGCGGAATTCTGGAAATTAGGATTGTCGGGTCTGGCGTACTCGACCAGCCTACCCTGATGGAATTGCGAACGCCGCGCGATCAACGTGGTCACCAAGGAGGTACCCACGCTGCTACCGATATTGCGCATAAAATTGATGATTCCGGCGACCGCGTTGTTTTTTTCCGGAGAAATTCCGATATAGGCGACGAGCGTAATGGGCACGAACAGGAACCCCAAACCAATCACCTGGGTGATGCGCAACCAGGTGGCGGCAGTGAAGCTGATCAACAAGTCGATACGCTTCGTCGAATAAAACATGGCAATGGACAAGCACAACCAGCCAACCGCGATTAGATAGCGCGCCTGGAATATGGTCGTCAGTTTGCCCATGATGGGCATCTCAAACAGCAAGACCAGACCGCCAGCAGAAAGCGCCAGTCCAGCCAGCTGGGAGGTATACCCCAAAAGCGTCTGGAGAAACTGGGGCATTAGTACCAAGCTGCTGAACAACAAGATTCCCAGGGTGAACATCATCAAGTTCGCACTGGCGAAGTTAAAGCTCTTGAACATGCGGACGTCGATGATCGGCGCTTTTTGAAACCACTCCCAGATGACCAGGGAGATCAGGCACACCGTCGCTACGATGGCTAGAGTAGTAATGAAGTGAGATCCGAACCAATCATCTTCCTGACCTTTATCGAGCAGCACCTGTAACGCGCCGATCCCCAGAGTCAGAAGAGCGATGCCGATGTAATCCAACTTAACGCCAGCCGCCTTGAGCCGGGCTAAATAGGGCGGATCCTCAACAAATTTTCGCACTAGAAACCAGGTGGCGATCCCAACCGGGAGATTGATGAAAAAAATCCAGCGCCAGGAATAATTAAAGGTGATCCATCCGCCCAACGTGGGCCCGATGGTGGGCGCCATGATGGCGGTGATACCGTAAAGCGCAAACGCCAAGCCGCGCTGGTGGGGTGGGAAGGTGTCAGCGAGAATAGCCTGAGCCATGGGCTGCAGTCCGCCACCGCCCGCGCCTTGCATTATCCGGAAGAGCAGAAGAAACCCGAGACTCGGAGCCACCCCGCAAAGCAAAGAACTCACGGTGAACACCGCCAAGCAAGCCATGAAAAAGCGCTTGCGTCCAATCGCGCCAGCGAGCCAGCCGCTGATGGGCAAGATGATGGCATTCGACACCAGATACGAGGTCAGAACCCAGGTGCTCTGGTCGTTGCTCGCGCCGAGATTCCCGGCCATATATGGCAGGGCCACGTTGGCGATGCTGGTGTCGAGGACTTCCATGAAGGCGGCGAGCGCCACGACAACAGCAATCAGCCACGGATTGAACTTGGGCCGCCAAACGTCCTGGTCCATGGCGGGAGCAGAGGAACTCATTGGAGGTAGACGTCCGGCACGACGTTCATGCCGGGGCGAAGCTGGCGATCGCGATTCTCGCCCGGCTCGAGAACGATCTTTACGGGAATTCTCTGGACGATTTTCACGTAATTGCCAGTGGCATTTTCCGGTGGAAGCAAACTGAAGAGCGGGCCGGTTGCGCCAGCGATGCTATCCACGTGGCCCTTGAGAGTTCTCCCGGTCGAATCGATTTTGATCTCCGCTTTCTGTCCGACGCGCATGTGTTTGAGTTGCGTTTCTTTGAAATTGGCGGTGACCCACACTTCATCGAGCGGCACGACGGTAAGGAGTTGCTGTCCGGCTTGAACGTTCATGCCAAGGACCACTGTTTTATTCACTTCGCCGGTTACCGGCGCAACGATCTTGGTGTATTGCAGGTTCAAGGTGGCTTGCTCGAGCAGCGCACGCTTTTCTTCCACATCCGCGATCGCCGCGCGAACGCGAGCGCGGGTTGAGGACACCTGCTGCGGCCCGGTCTCCGCCGATTGATGGTTGGCATCGGCTTGCGTGAGACGGCTGCGGGCCTGTTGCACGAATTGTTGCGCGGCGGATTCATTGGCGCGGGCCGCTTCCACGGCCGCAGTACTGGATTTAGCGGTGGCCAGGGCCTGATCGTAAACTTGCTCGGCGACTTCGCGTTTGTCGACCAAGAGTTTGTATCGGTGGAGATCGTCTTGCGCCCGCACGTCGTTGGCTTCGGCGCCTTCGCGCTGGGCAGAGGCGGCGGTGAGCTGGCGCTGAGCAGCGATGATTCCAGCGTCGGCGTTTACGATGTCGGAGGCAGCGGACTTCAGCTGGCTCGAAGTGCTCACCGAAGTAATGGGAACGGTGATGTTCAGGGATTGGGCGGTCGCTTCGGCGCTGTCCAGATTGGCTTGCGCTTGCGCGACCGCAACTGCGTAGTCTTTCGGGTCGATCTCGACCAGAACGGCGCCTTTCTGCACCCACTGGTTGTCGTCCACGTTGACCTTCACCACATAGCCGGAAACACGGGCGCTGACGGGATAGAGATGAACATCGGCCTGGGCGTCGTCGGTGGATTCATAGCTGCTCAGGTAGCGCCACAAGAACACGCCGCCAATGATGACCACCAGGACGACGAGCAGAATCACGATGTTTCTGCGGCGGTTGGAACGGCGGTACGCCGGCGGCGCATTCCGTGTGCCCGTCAAGGGCGACGGATCAGGCGGGGATTCTTTGCCTGCATCTTTGTCCGCATCTTTGCCTGGATCAGGCACCGAACGGGCTGGGTTCTCGTCCGCCATATTTATTTTCCTTTGAAATATTCCTTGACGCTCTCTTCGGCGAGGCCCAGGGCGCGAGCCAGGGAAATTTTTGCAAAATTGTAGCTGTAGAGACTGGAGATGTATTGCTCGTGGGCGCTGGCCACCGCCTCTTGCGACTGCACGACTTCCACGGTATCCGTCACACCCGCGCCGAAGCGATCGCGCGACTGCACGAGCGTCTCTTCCGCCAAATCAATGTTGCTGCGAGCCACGTTCACTTGATCCGCGGACGACTGCAGGTTGAGCAGCGCGGTGCGAATATCGGAGTCGATCTGCGCGCGCAGATTGTCAAGGCGCTCGCGGCTCTCCTCGAGTCTCGCATCGGCCTGCAAAACTTCACCGTGTACGCTGCCGCCCTGAAAGATCGGAATCGACAGCGTTCCGTGTATGTCGAAGACTTCCGTCCCGGTGGAGGGATGCGCCCCCCCCACGCCGTAGTCCGCGTTAAAGCTAAGTGACGGAAGATAGCCGGCTGCCGCAGCCTTGCGGGAGAATTCGGCTGCGCGGACGTCCGTGATGGCCGCCAGGTAATCGGAACGCGAAGCGTATGCGCGTTTCAGAGCCTCATCCACCGTGATGCCGTCAAACGGCTGGAAGGGAGACTTGTCCGTAAATTCAAATTCTTGCGCGGGTGCCAGCCCGATCACGCGCGCCACGGTCAGCTTCTGGATGGCAAACGTGTTCTTCGCTTGGATGAGCTGCTGCTGCCGCGTTTGGAGCTCCACTTTGGCACGCAGGCCATCGATCTCCGGGGAGGTGCCCGCGTCGACCTGATCCCTGGCTTGATCGGAAAGCGCCTGCGCCGTCTTGACTTGCGCTTCCGCAGTATCAATGCGGGCCTCGTCGGCGATGGCCTGCAGATACGTGAAGCCCACGGCCAGCACGACCAGGTCGCGCGCGTCTTTGTAGGTATATTCGGCGGACTTCACGCTCTGGCTGGCCGCGCGCGTAGCGTTGATCGCCTTCCAATCGAACAGGGTTTGGGTCACAGAGGCGCGCGCGTCAAAATAAGAGAAAGGGCCAACGGAAGACGGTATCTTGATTCCGCCAAGACTGGTAAGACCGAGTTCAGCAACGTTAATCTGCGAATCCACCACGTAAGGTGCGGCGGTCACATGCGGCAATAGAGCACTTAGTTGCTCCCAGCGCTGCCCTCGGGCGGAGCGAATTTCGCTATTGGACAGAAGGAGCCCGAGATTTTGCTTTAGTCCGCGGTCAATTGCATCCCGCAAGGAAAGCGGCATGACTCCCGGAACTATCTTCACTGGCACGCTGCCCGCGAAGGGGCTCACTCCCAGGGTTCCGGGGATGGCTTGGCCCGGGGAACTAGGAGCCGGCGTTGTTCCGGTTTGCGCAGGGGAAGTCTCCGCTCCGCACAATAAGACACCGGCGAGCAGAAACTTCCGGCTGGGTTTGTGACCGAGTCTCAAGGGCACCCCGCTTGGATTCAGTTCCTACCCACTATGTACCATGATTTATTATGATTTGCACAACGCAACGTCTGGATGTGGGGGCCGACCTTTCGATCGGCACACCTTTCCCGAGGCGTTCTCGGGGGTTCGGGCTGAAGTTTCGGCCCTCTGCAACGGCGTTCAGGTGCGGTTAGTCGATGCCGTGGATGCGCAGATTGACTAGCTGATCGATGGAGAGATTTTGCATGCCGCGGGCGCGGAGGTTGGCGATGAAATCGGGTGTTACGCCGTGGATGCGCATGGCTACCAGTTGGTCCGGTTCGGGGTGCTGGTAGCCCAGTTGCTGCAGGTGCTCGATAAATTCCGGGGAAACGCCGTGGATGCGGAAGGCGATAAGCTTTTCCAGGTCGATCTTTCCGTAGCCATCTTTCTTCAATTGCTGCATCCACTCGGGCGTGGCGCCGTGGATGCGCATGGCTACCAGGGTGTCTTCATCGGGCTGGTAGCCCGCTTGATGAAGGAAGCGAACCATTTCCGGGGTCACGCCGTGAATGCGAAAGGCTACGAGTTTGTCGCTGTCGGAAATGGAGAGACCTTCCTTGCGGAGGTCGTCGATGAATGCGGCGTTGACGTTGAAAATGCGGAAAGCGACTAATTTGTCGGTGTCGAGGCCGGTGAGCTTTTCGGATTTCATTTGTTTGGCGAAGTCGGCGCTGACGTCCATAACCGCCATGGTGAACTGTTTGTCCGCGTCTACCCCATCGAAGCCCAGCGACTTCATTTCGGCGGCGTATTTTGGTTCGGCGAAGAAATGAAAGACCCCCGCGCCTTCTCCGTCACGGATATAGCCCTCGCAGTCGAAGCGGCCGGCGTCGCGGGTGATGGTGAAGTGCACGTCGCGTTTGCCGGGCTGCGAGAAGTCCAGGCCCACGAAAGTGCTGACCGGCCAATCGGATTCGTGAGTCGAGTTGCCGTGACGATCGTTCTTGATGAGCGCGAATTGCACCCTGCCAGCCTCATCGGAATGCTGAATGGTCCAACTGCCGGAGAGCGAGTCGGCGGCTTTGGCGATGAGCGAGCCTACCGCCAAACTGGTGAACAAGCTGGCGACCAGTACGTAACAGATCAGTGCGTCTCGGCGATTCATAACGAAAATCTCCTCTCTTCGTAAACCTCTTTTGCGAACTATTGATCCAGCAGGCCCAGGTGCTTTAGTTGTATTAATTTGTCGAGGTCGAGGTCCTTGAAACCGTGGGTGCGGGCTCGCGCGATGAATTCTGGCGTGATTCCCTGAATCTTGGCGCTGATCAGGTCATCGGCATCGAGGTGCAATCCGGCCGATTGCATGGACTTGACGAAATCGGGAGTGACGCCCTGAATCTTCATGCCAATGATCGTGTCGGCGTCGAGTTTCAGGCCGAGCGCTTTAAGGTCGTGAATGTATTCAGGAGAAACGCCTTGGATTTTCATGGCGATGATGTCGCCCTCGTTCACGTTCAAGCCGGTGACGTCGTGCATTTCACGGATGTATTCGGGATGAATGCCCTGAATTTTCATGGCGATGAGGTCGTCCGACGTGATTGCCGGAAATGTAACGCGGAGTTCGCGGACGTAAGCGGGCGTTACGCCTTGGATTTTCATGGCGACGGCCTCATCGATGTCAAATTTGAGGCCCAGGTCGCGAATTTCTTTCATGAAATCGGGCGTGATGCCTTGGATCTTCATGGCGATGATTTCGTCGACATCGGGATGCAAGCCGAGTGCGTGAAGTTCGCGAACGTAATCGGCGGTTACGCCCTGAATCTTGAGGTCTATAAGTTGCTCGGCAGAGAGATTTTGCAGGCCGGCGGCCTTGAGGTCATCGATATAGGAAAGCTTGGCGGTTGGCGCGGTTGGGGATTTTTCTTGAGCGGCATTATCTTGTTCTGGAACGTCGGCTGAAGCGGGGGCAGGTGCGACGGCGCTCGGTTGCGGCGCGGGCCCATCCACAGCGGCGGGCGTACGAATGGGTCGCGACGAGGTTATGACGATCACGGCTTCGTCGGGATTCTGCGGTGAGGCCGATGGAGCGGGAATAGAGGAAGTAGCTGAGAGTGATGCTGCCGCTGCGGCATGGCCCACGCCGAACAGGGCGTGTCCTGCAAACAGGGAAGCGAAAAGGCACAGCACACTCGCGGCGAGGCTGGCACCACGGACACCGGCATGCGATTTGGGCAGTCCCAAGATGCGCGCGACGCGCGCGGCCAGCGGACCGCGATTCGCCGCCATAGCGAGATTTGGGGCAGATTGCCATTCGGCCATGCTGGCCAAAGCGCGAGCGTACGCGGCAGCGTTTCCGCAGACGGCGATGGCCACGTCGTCGCAGCAGTTCTCACGTTCCGCGCGAATGCGTTTGCTGAGCCACCACACCGCGGGGTGATAAAAGAGCAGTGTTTCCGCGGCGATTTGAAATAGATTCACGAAGGCATCGAGGCGTCGGATGTGCGTCAATTCGTGGGCCACGATGGCGTCGAGCTGATCGACGGACAGCCCGCTGATGGCGGATACGGGCAAGAAAACCGCGGGACGGAACCAGCCGATGACCACGGGAGCTTCGAGATGCGCGCATTCGAAATATCGGACCAGGCGATGAAGCCCCAGAGTCTTCTGCAGAGACAAGCACCGCGTCCGGACGATTTCGTCGAGAGGCACGGCCCGATTGCGACGCAGGCGCTGGAGTGCCACGAAACCGGCAGCGGAGCGAAGAGTGAGTAGAACTACGCCCGCAAGCCACGCTTCGACGAGCCAGGATAGGTATTCGGAGGATGCGGGGTTACGATCCTCCGCGGAACTTGTAGCCCGGGACATATCCGTGCCTGGCAAATTCGTGGGCTGCATGCCGCCGTCGAGCGCTCGGCCGGCGAGATTTCTGGCGGAGCTCGGCTGTTGGAGCGCCAGGAAGGTCAGTCCGGGCGCAACGACCATCAACGCCAGGATTATCACGGCGATCGCGTATCGCGTGCTCGCTCGACGAGCAAGCGCCATGCCCGCGAACGCCAAAGCTGCCAGCGCCGCACCCTGCCAGACGAAATGCAAAATCGCCATGGCCGCGGTGCGCGTGACGTCGGGAGCGAACCAATGTTCGTAGGCGCTCATGAGTGTTTCCTTTCATATTCGTTGATCAAACGGCGGAGTTCGGCGATCTCCTCTTTTGAGGCGCGGCGGCCGGCCAGTGCGTGCATCATGAGCTCGCTGGCGGAGCCCTTGAAAACGCGTTCGAGGACATCGGCGGCCAGACCGCGCTTGGTTTTTTCGGCGGGCTGGCAGACTTCATATACGTGGGCGCGCTGCGTTTCGTTCCGGCGGACGCTACCTTTTTCGGTCATGATTTGCATCAGCTTTAAGACGCTGGTATAGCCGATAGGTCTTTTCTCGCTCAGAACTTCGTGGACTTCGCGGACCGTCGAGGGGCCGCGCGTCCAGAGCACTTGCAGGATTTCCAGCTCAGAGGTGGTGGGTTTTTGGGTTGCCTGCGTCATGGGCGAGACTCTACTACGAAGAGATTCGTAGTGTCAACGAAAAGTTTCGTAGTTGATTTTCTGTGGAAAGATCGAGCCTCGGAGATTTGTGCAATCGTGCCGAGACCAGTCACCGCCCCGCGGCTCCCGCCCGGCGAATGCTAAGTTCTACGCGGAGATTGTAGTTCGGGAGGCTTCGTCGTCGCGACAAGTTCGGCTTTGTAACGTCTAAAACGAGCAGAATGCTGTGGAACTTTCAGAGGGTGGGATGCGTACTTTAGGGTGACCCAACTGACAGAGGCGTCCGCCTCCCCGAATTGGTCGGGGAGCAGGCCAGGCGGCAGCTAGACCTTACAGGTATACGAGCAATAGCGGGGGTGTTGGCATGGCGAGTGGCAGCAACGGGCTACACGGGAAGAATGGGAAGAAACGGCGCCGGCGCCTGATTTGGTTGGCGATCGCGGTTGTGGTTTTCGGTGGCGGAGGATACGGCGTGATGGCGGCGCTGCGGCCGAGTCACACGATTGATCCTTCGAAATTGGCGGCGGTGGAGCGCGGGGACTTGGCGCGCGTGGTGGTGGCTACGGGAAAAATCGAGCCGCTGTCGAAAGCGGACATCAAGTCGAAAGCTTCCGGGATTGTGAAGAAAATTTATGTGGATTATGGCGACCGCGTAAAAGTGGGACAGGTGCTTGTGGAATTGGATCGCGTGCAGTTGGAAGCGGCGGAGCGGGCCGCGAAGGCGAATTTGCAGGCGGCGGAGGCGGCGCGGAATTCGGCGATGGCTTCGCTGGAGCGGAATAAGGTCGATGCCGAGGGGCCGGATGTGCCCTTTTTGAAATTGAGCATGGAGCGGGCGGAGAAGGAATTTAATGAGGGCGTAGTGTCGAAGTCGGTGGTGGAGGATGCGCAGAAAAACTATCAGTTGGGGCTGAATAAGCAACTGAGCGCCCAAGCGAATTTGGCGGTGTCGCGAGCGGAAATTGCAAAAGCGGAGGGGATGTCTGCGCAGTCGAAAGCGGCGTTGGATAACGCGGAAGAGGATTTGCGGAACTCGACGATTCTCAGTCCGATTGATGGATTGGTTTTGTCGCGGGACGTGAATGTGGGCGATGCGGTCAGCTCGATTTTGGTGCTGGGATCGCAAGCTACGGCAATTATGACGCTGGGCGATGTGAGCGAAGTCTATGTGCAAGGAAAAGTGGATGAGGCAGACATCGGCAAGGTGTACTTGAATCAGCCGGCGCGGATTGTGGTGGAGTCATTCAAGGACAAGAAATTTACCGGGAAAGTGACGAAAATTTCTCCGCTGGGAAAAGAGAAGGACAACGTCACGACATTTGAAGTGCGTGTCTCCATTGCGAATTCGACTGGAGAATTGAAGGCCAGCATGAGCGCCAATGCGGAGATTTTGCTGGAAGAGAAGAAAAACGTGTTGATGGTGCCGGAGGCGGCGCTGATTTATGACAAGGATCGCAAGGCTTCCGTGGAATTGCCGGATGCCAAGGGCGAGAACGGGAAAAAGAAAGTAGCGGTAAAATTGGGAATTTCAAATGGTGTGAAGACGGAAATTTTGGAAGGTGTGAATGAGAAGCAGCAGGTGATTTTGCAGTAGGCGCGAGCGCGCGCGGCGGCTGAGAGCGAGCGGAACAAATGTCGTTTCAGGATTTATTGCGGGATACGCTGGCGACGTTGTGGGCGCACAAGCAGCGCACGCTTTTGACCATGTTCGGGATTGCCTGGGGAATTATCTCGATTACCGTGATGGTGGCGGCGGGCGAAGGTCTGGGCAAGGGAATTCAGCAAAATCAGGAAACGTTTGGCAAAGATGTGATGGTGATTTTCTCAGGGCGCACCAGCATGCAGGCCGGAGGTCTGCGTTCGGGGCGCGTGGTGCGCTGGATGGAAAACGATTACAAACAGGTGGCCGCCGATTCGCCGGCGTGCAAGTACGTCTTGCCGGAAATGGGAAATGAAGTGCAGGTGCACAGCTTGTATAACAGCGGGACGATTAATACCGTGGGCTCGCTGCCGCCGTTTACGGAAATTCGCAGCATTACCGTGGCGGAAGGGCGATTCTACAATTACGAAGATAATGCCGAAGCGCGTAACGTGGCGTTTTTGGGCAGCGACACGAAGAAGCAACTTTTTGCGGAGCGCGAAGCCGTGGGCGCGACGGTGTGGCTGAATGAGAAGCCCTACACCGTGATTGGCGTGATGAAGTTTAAAGATCAGAATTCGAGTTACGACGGCACCGACACGCGGAAGATTTTCATTCCCTTCGATTCGATGAAGCGCGATTTTCCGAACAAACCTCCTTCCCCGGAGCATAGCGTGGACCGTTTGCTGGCAGCGCCGTGGAGCCTGGCGAGCCATCCGGATTGCGTGCTGCAATTGCGGCGGTCGCTCGGCCGGCTGCACAATTTCGATCCGCGGGATAAAGAGGCGGCGAGTATTTGGGACACCGTGAAAGGCGCGGAAGCCAATCGCATGATTATCGTGGGCATGGAAGTTTTTATGGGCGCGGTAGGAATTGCGACGCTTTTTCTGGGCGGACTGGGCGTCATGAACGTCATGCTGGTGTCGGTGCGCGAGCGCACGCGCGAAATTGGCGTGCGCATGGCGTTGGGAGCTACCCGGGAATCGATTTTGCGGCAGTTTTTTTTGGAGACCATTATCGTCGTGGCGCTCAGTGGCGGCGCCGGACTGATTATTGCGTACGGATTCTGCGCGCTGGTGAATTTGCTGCCCATGCCGCAATTTTTTGCGGGGTTGCTGGCGAGTTGGAAGTTGGGCGCGGTTTCTGTCGGATTGCTCGGATTGATCGCGGTGCTTTCGGCGCTATATCCGGCGAATCGCGCCGCTTCGGTGGATCCGATCGAAGCCCTGCGGTTTGAGGCGGGAGGCTAACGCGGGATGTTTACGGAAATTTTTCGCGAGGCTTGGGCGGCGCTGGGAAGAAATCCGCTGCGTTCGCTGTTGACCATGACGGGCATCGCCTGGGGCATCGTCGCGGTAACGCTGCTGCTCAGCTACGGAGCGGGATTTCGCACCGTGCTGATGTATACGTTTGAAGTTTTTGGCAAGGGCGCGGTGGTGTGCTGGCCCGGTACCACCAGCGAACAGGCGGGCGGGGAACGCGCCGGCAAAGAAGTGCACTTCGATCAGGACGACGCTGACTGGGTGAAGGCGCAGTCACCACTCGTGAAGCGCGTGACGCTGGAAACCGTGCGCTTTAAGGGGATTTCTCACGAGGAACGGCTTTCGGATACGGCCATTCGCGGCGTCTATCCGGAGTATGGCGAAATGCGCACTGAGGTGCCCATCGAGGGCAGTTGGATTTCGCCGGAAGATATTGCGGAACGGCGCCGCGTGGTTTTTCTGGGCGCGCTTTTGCGGAAGAAACTTTTCAGCGGGACGCCTGCCGTGGGCGAGGCCGTGCGCATCAACGGCGTGAAGTTTATTGTGGTCGGATCGATGGACACGAAATTTTCCGACAGCAATTATTTCACCAGTGATGATGAGTCGGCGTTCATTCCGTATACCGCGGCGGGAGATCTGTGGGACACGAAACACGCCAGTGTGATGCTGTTTGAGCCGGTGGCCCCGGAATTTGAAGCCGCGGCGATGCAGCAAGTGCGCACTGCGATTGCCAGCCACCAGAGATTTTCGCCCACGGACAAGCGCGCCATCACCATGTATGGCCGCGAAGAATTTAAGCCCATCTATGAGGGGATCACCATCGGCATCGAGGCGTTGCTGTTCTTTGTTGGCGCATTAACTCTGGGCATCGGCGGAATCGGCGTGATGAATATCATGCTGGTGTCGGTGGACGAACGCGTGAAAGAGATTGGCTTGCGGCGCGCTCTCGGTGCCCGGAAGGCGCATATTCGTTGGCAATTTTTGCTGGAGGCGCTGGTGATGACGCTCGCGGCGGGGGCGATTGGAATGGCGCTTTCGGCGGCCATCACTTCCATGGTGGGCACCATTCCGTTCCTCGGTCCGGCCTATGAAGATGATACGGGGAAGGTAGACATTCATTTGACGCTGTCGTTGGTGACCATGATGCTGTCGACGGGAATTCTGATTTTGGTCGGCGTGTTGAGCGGATGGTTGCCGGCAATGCAGGCGGCAAAGTTGGATCCGGTAGAGGCATTGCGTTACGAGTAATTTCGCGGCGGCGCGGTTTCGTTTGGAGCCAGGGTGGAGTTACAGAGGACACGACATATCGCGCCACTACTTTTTTCGAACTGATTTTTTCGTCTTGCTCCGTTTGGTTTTGCGTCGTTTGAGCTTTGCCGGGCGGATTTTGTTGGTGGCGGCATAACCGGCGCGCTCGAAGGCGCGCCACATATACCAGCTGGCGACGGTGCGATAGGGACGCCAACGTTCGCCGAAGGCCAGAAGCTCGGCGGGTCGCGGCATATGTTTTTTGCCGTAAGTCACGGACCAGCCCTTTTTCACCCCCAGGTCGTGAATCGGTAAGACGTCCGGGCGGCCCAACCGGAAAATCAAAAACATCTCTACCGTCCAAGCCCCGATACCGCGCACCGAGACCAGTCGTTCGACAAGTTCTTCGTCGGACATTTCTTGCGCTTGTTCGAGCGTAGGAACAATTCCCTCGATAGTTTTTCTCGCCAAGTCCTTCATGGCCAAGATTTTTGAGCCAGAGAGGCCCGCTTTGCGCAATGCGGGCTTGCGGATGCCCAGCATCTCCTGAGGGGTGGGAGCCCGGCCCGTTGAGCCAAGAGCCTTTACGCGCGCGAAAATTGTCGCTGCGGCTTTGCCGGAGATCGATTGGTAGGCGATGGATTCCAGTAACGCTTCGTAGGGAGATTGCGCCTCGGCGATATCGATTTGGAAGGGAAGAGCTTCGAGGATCAAAACTTTCAGTTGCTCGTCGCACTCGGCAAGGCATTTCTGCGCTTCGGCGAGATCGAAAGCGAGCGTTGCTGACGCGTCGGTCATTGATAGGCCCGTTTCGCAGTCCATCGAACAACCTTCATGTCAGACGCGCCTCATTTTGAGTCGAAATGCATGGGAATAAGGAATCCGTACCACAGCAATTCCCGAATTTGTAGCAAACAGGCGGCGACCGCCTCCGGAGCAGCGGTGGGATTTTCTTGCGCCGCCAGGTCGAGGGCTTCTTTGACCGTGCGGCTGCCGTCCAGAGTGGCGATGAGTGCACTCAGTTGCGGAACAAGATCGCCGAAAGAATATTTTAAGCCGTGATCGAGTAACAGTTCGGTGGTAGTGGGCTTCCATCGGCCCTTCTGAATGTCGGAACTTTGCAACATGCTTAGGTGCGGCGAAACGCGCAGCTTTTCCTGCAGAAGACCCGAATCGCCCACACGCAGCACGTGCGTGCGGATGTCGATCAGTGCGGAAACGCTTTCGCCGTAGGGTTCGGAGCGGTCTTCGGGAGCTTCATCAAACCAAAAATAGTTCTGACGATGGCTGGCGCGCCGCAGGGTCAAGAGTCCGGTGCCGATGCTGCAGACATTTTTTTTCTGGAAGTATTGCCGGGCTTGCTCGGCGAGGGTTTCGGCGGCGGACTGTTCTTCCTCGGTCAAGCTGGTGATCCATTCGCTGACGTGTTCCTCCGCGGGAACGGATAGGATGCGGGCGACCCACGCATCGCATCCGAGTCCGGAGAAGGATGGTTCGAGTTTGCTGCTCCAGGGCTGGCCGCCGGTTTCCTCCCACTGGAACATCATGTGGAAATATCCGTCTTCGTTGAGCAGTTGCGAGGCTTCGCGCGCAAGGCGGATGCAGAAGGTGTCGCCTTCCTCGCCGGAATGCTTGAAGCGGTAGCGGCTGGAAAATGCCGCTGTGACCGGCGCGATGATGAACGGAGGATTGCTGACGATTAGGTCGAAGCGCAGGTCGCGGACCGGTTCGAAAAGATTGCCGGAAAGAAAGGTGATGTTGGCGAGGCCGTTCCAGCAAGCGTTGAATTCGGCGGCGCGGAGGGCCGCGGGGTTTACGTCGATGGCGTGAACGTGTTCGCTGAATGGAGCGAGCAGCGAGGCGAGAAAGCCGCTACCGGTGCCAACATCCAGAGCCCGGCGAGCGGGGCGACGGGTCATAAAATGTGCGACCTCGACGGAGGAAGGCGAGACAAACATCACTGCCTCCTCCGGCAGCACGTCCGGATTTGCGCGCTCGAAGGCAAAGAGCAAATCGTGGTACGGCTGGATGCCGAGGACGGAAGACACCACGCCATCCGGGTTCGCGCGCAGGATTCCGGCTTCGAGGAGTTGCGCTAGGGTGAGTGGCAGGATCGCGGCGGACGCGTGCTCCGGCCGGCAACCGGCCAGCATGATGAACAGGCGCAAGAGAGTGTTGAGCTGAGTCGGCGGAGCGCCTGGACCGGGCGGCGCTAACTCGCTATCGTTGATCGTGGGGGCGATGCCCGCGTCGCAGTAGCCGGAGGACCGCAGCAGTTCGCGGAGTTGCTGCAGCAGCGGAGAGGTTGCGTCGAGCGCGGGCTGGGAGGTTGTGGACATCGCGTCCTTTGCTAGTGTGCAAGATTTATACGGCGCATCAGATCGGCGTAGCGCGGATCGGCGCGGAGCGGGTCGTAGAATTGCTCCACGCCAAGAAATTCCAGTTGCGTGTCGTGCGCGTCGTAGGCCTTTTCCAGCCACGCGAAGGCTTCATCCTTTTCGCCCAGGCCCGCATAGATCCTTGCCATATACGTGGGCGGAAGGTAGGAGGTTTTCTCACGCTGCAGCAGTTGCGCGAGGATTTTTTCTGCGTCTGGTTTTCTGCCGGAGATGGCGTAGAGATGACCGATCGCGGAGATTGCTTGCTGCGTCGGCCCCTGGCCTTTGCGAAGTTCGGCCATCGCGGACGCGTAAAGACCTTGCTGTTCGTAGGTTTCCCCCAGAAAAAGGTGCAACGGCCAGAAGTGAGGATTTACTTCCAACGATTGCGTGAAGGCCTGGACGGATTTGTCGTATTGCCGGGCGTACAGGAAGGCTCTGGAATATTGCAGGCACACCGCGCCAAAGGTCGGATCGAGTTCGCGGGCGCGGGAGGCTTGCGCGATTGCTTCGGCATGGCGTCCTTCGAGCGAAAGCATTTCGGCGTACAACGAAGGCGCGATGGAATCGTTGGGGGCGAGTTCGATAGCCTTTTTGAATTCACGTTCGGCGCCGCTCCAATCCCAGTCCAACCGGCTCAGGGTAACCGCTAAGGTGGTGTGCGCTTCGCTTAAGTCCGGATCGAGTTCAATCGCTTTCAGTCCGGCCTCTTTTGATTTGGGTAGAACCGCTCGCGGGTCCGCATCGCCGTTGAACGGCAGGAGATGGTAAGCGTCCGAAAGACCGACATAGGCCAGCGCGTAGTTTGGATCGATTTGAATCGCGCGCTGGTATTCAACCATGGCTTTTTGCAACTCGTCGCCGGTGTGAAAATTCCAGTGATACTGGCCCTTCAAATAGGCTTCGTAAGCGGCAGGATTGACCGGGTGGGAGCGATCAAAGTGGGCTTTTTCTTGCGGGGTCAACTGCACCTGAATTTCGCCGGCGATGGCGCGAGCCACCTCGCTCTGCATGGCAAGCACGTCACGGAGGTCGCGCTGGTAGCTGTGCGCCCACAGATGGGTGTCGGTTCGGGCGTTGATGAGCTGCGCGGTGATGCGCACTTGATCGCCGGAACGCTCGACCGAGCCTTCGATCACCGCGTCGACGCCCAGCTCTTTGGCAATTTGCTGAACAGGTTTGGGATCGCGCGCGTAGCGCATCGTGGAGGTGCGCGAGATTACCCGCAGTCCGCTGATTTGCGCCAGTTCGGTGATCAATTCATCGGCCATGCCTTCGACGAAGTACTCCTGTTCGGGATCTTTGGAGAGATTGGCGAGAGGCAAGACCGCGAGCGAATGAATCTTCGGGGCCTCGGAAGAACCGGTAAACCGTTCACGCAACCCGCGAGCATTCATCGCGGCCAAAATTCCCAGCACCAAGAGTAAAGCGACGGAGGAAATGGCAAGAAGCACCCGCAGTCTTGATTTCTGCGGACTGCCCTGGACATGGGCCGAGGCGGTGATGGGAGCGCCCAGCCTGCGCAAGTCGACGTCCAGCTCTTTCGCGGACTGGTAACGCAGCTCCGGAGACTTTTCCAGGCATTTCAAAATGATGCGTTCGAGTTCCGGGGATAGACGCGGATTCAGGGCCCGTGGTGGCACCGGAGCGTCGTGAAAAATGGCGTCGGTAAGGCGTGAAGAGATCGTGTCCGGGAAAGCGCGCTGGCCCGTGGCCATTTCATAGAGCACCGCGCCGAGCGAAAAAATGTCGCTGCGCGGATCGAGCGATTCGCCTCGTAATTGCTCGGGCGCCATGTACGGCAACGTTCCTGAAACGCTCCATGTTTCGCTGAGCGTCTCCGCCGGCGCCAATCCTCCAGCAGGGAGCAGCAGCCTGGCCAAGCCGAAATCGAGTACTTTCGCGCGGCCCTTCGGCGTGACCATGATATTGCCGGGCTTCAGGTCGCGGTGCACAATGCCGTGTTCGTGGGCCTCTTCCAGCGCTTCGGCGATTTGTGCGCCGAGCGCCACCACCTCTTTTTCTGGCAGCGAGGCGTGCGCGATTTTCTGCGCCAAAGTTTCGCCGGCAACGAATTCCATGGCCAGAAAATCCACGCCGTTTTCAGCATCGAAATCATATATGGTGGCGATGCCCGGATGATTCAGTCTGGAGAGCGCCAGAGCTTCTTTGCGGAAGCGGTTGCGCGCCGTCTTGTCAGCCAGCGCTTTTGCGGGCAGGACTTTCAACGCCACATCGCGCTCCAGCCGCTCGTCGCGCGCTTGATACACCTCCCCCATGCCACCGGCGCCAATCCTTGCGACGATGCGATAGTGTTTGAGCGTCTGGTCAATCAAGAGGTTCGCGGGCTCCGGCGTAATCTTAGGTTGGGCTGTAGCTCCCGTCAACGCGTGCGAGCCCCGAGGCCGTCGGAAGGGTGTGCTAGACTTTTGGGCTTATGCAGACTGGGATTATTGGATTGCCGCAGGTCGGAAAAACCACGCTGTTTCGCATTCTTACCAAGGCCAATGTCGAAGGAAAGGGCGGGCAGGCCACGCATGTGGGTGTGGCCAAGGTGCCGGAGCCGCGCTTAAAGCAATTGGCTGCCCTTTATAACCCCAAAAAAATTACCTACGCGACCGTGCAGTATGTGGATTTGGGCGGGATGCAAAAGGAAAAGAATCGCGATGCGTTGGCGCCGCTGCGCGACGTAGATACCATCGCGCACGTGTTGCGCGTCTTCGACGATCCTTCGGTGCCGCATTCGTTGGGAAGTGTGGATCCGGTGCGCGATGCCACGAACCTGGAGTTGGAATTAATTCTCGCGGATCACGACCAGATTTCCCGCCGCCTCGAGCGCGTAGAAAAAGATCTGAAGAAAAAATCCGAGCCGGTTTTGCTCAGCGAAAAAAATGTCCTTGAAAAATGCAAGGCGCACCTCGAAGCCGAGAAGCCTCTGCGCGAACTGGTGCTGACGCCGGAAGAGCGCAAGCCCATCGGGGGATTTTTATTTTTGTCGCAGCGCCCGATGCTGTTTGTCTTGAATTTGGGCGACGATGAAGCCGCGGATCTGGCTACCGCGGTCGAGCGCCACAAATTAAGCGCGCTCCAGGGTCGGCCCAACACCGCGGTAGTAGCGGTCTGCGGGCGGCTCGAAGCCGAACTCGCCGAAATGGAAGAGCAAGAAGCCGCGGAAATGCTGGCGTCCTATGGATTGAAGGAGCCGGGACTGAACCGCCTGATTCGCGCCACGTATGATTTGATGGGCCTGATTTCTTTCTTCACCGCCGGCGAACCGGAAGTACGCGCCTGGACCATTCACAAAGGTTCGACCGCCGTGAAAGCCGCGGGCGCGATCCACAGCGACATCGAAAAAGGGTTTATCCGCGCGGAAGTAGTCCGCTGGGATGATCTACTGGCCGCGGGAAGTTTGGGCGCCGCTCGCGAAAAAGCCCAAGTGCGCCTCGAAGGCCGCGACTACATCGTGCAAGAAGGCGACGTAATTTTGTTCCGCCACAGTGGATGATGGAACATGAAGTAGCAATCCGTACAGTCTTCGCCGCGTTGCTCGGCCTCGTGGCCGCCGGCGGGAACCTGCTCGGCGGCTATTTCGTAGTCCGCAAAGACTGGCCGCGCAAGTATCTGCAATATTTCCTAGCCCTCGGCGCCGGCTATATGCTCGGCGTCGCGCTCGTCGACATCATTCCCGAATCCATCCACCTGGCCGGCGAGGGCGCTCTCCTCTACGTGCTGATCGGATATTTCCTGGTCCATCTCTTCGAGCACACCATCGCGCCGCACTTTCATTTTGGCGAAGAAACGCACTGCGAAGAGGTAAGCCACCAACACGCGAGAACCACCGTCCTGCTGGGGCTCGCCATCCACACATTTTTCGACGGCGTAGCCATCGCCGCGGGATTCTTGGTCTCCACTTGGCTGGGAGCGGTAATTTTCGTAGCGGTTTTTTTGCACAAACTCCCGGAGGGCTTCACCGTCGCTTCGGTCGTCCTGGCCGGTGGCCACGGCCGCAAAGCGGCCATCTGGGCGGCAGGCCTTCTGGGCGGCTCGACGCTCGCAGGCGTGCTGCTCACCAGCGCCCTCCAGGGCGAGCTTAAATACGCCCTGCCGCTGTCCGGCGGCGTAACCCTGTACGTAGCCGCTACCGACTTGCTCCCCGAGGTAAACCGCGAGCCCAACTGGCGTCTTGCGCTCCTGGTCTTTGGCGGCGTCCTCAGTCTATTGATAATGCGGCACTTCTGGCATGTCTAGCCGCCGCAAGCGACTTTGGAAAGCCCCGGAAACTCGCAACTTTCACATTCCACTGGTGTTCGATAGGATGTGGTAGCTATGGCCAGGTCGGACGTCCAACTGATGCTGGACGTGAAGGCGGGCGACGAACAATCGTTCGAGCTTCTCCTGCATCGCTATCGCAGTCCGCTCGTCAACTTTTTGTACCGCATGGTGCGGAACAGAGAGCAGGCGGAGGATTTGGCGCAGGAAGTTTTTCTGCGCGTTTACCGGGCGCGCGCCGAGTACGTGCCCAGCGCCAAGTTCACCACGTGGCTGTTTCGCATTGCCACTAACCTGGCGCTAAATTCCGTTCGCGATACGCGGCATCAGCGCATGGAGATTTCGCTGGACGCGCCACTCACCGCCGATTCCGAGGATGGCGACGAGCGGCCCCTGGATGTGGCGGACCAACATCCGGACATCGAACAGCATCTAGTCGAGCAAGCGAGGAGTAAGATGATCCGCCACGCTATTGAAAAGCTCCCGGAAAAGCAGCGCGCCGCTGTGCTGCTGCACAAGTATCAGGAGCTGGATTACGGCGAGATCTCGAAAATTTTGGAATGTTCGGAAAGTGCGCTGAAGTCGCTGCTCTTCCGGGCATATGAAGCGCTGCGAGTGGAACTAGCCCCACTGGTCGCGCAGCAGGCCAAGCAGTAAGGTAAGAGCTGGGAAGGGAAGGACGTCATGAGTTGTGGACGCATGGAAAACAGAATTTTGAGTTATGTGGACGGCCGCTTGAAAGAGAGCGAACGCCTGGAGGTCGAGAAGCACATCGCGACTTGCACGGCGTGCGAACTGCGCGTGAACGAATTTCGCGCGGTCTCGGTCCTGCTGGATGAGCTGCCGCAGATTTCACCGTCGCCGGCCTTCGATGTCCGCGTGCGCGCGCGCGTAGCCGCGGAGCCGGTGACGCAGAGCTGGTGGGCGTGGCTCGCGCTTTCGCCCCGCGTGCCGCTGGCCGGCGCGTTGCTCGCGCTGTGCATCGTTTGGGTGGGCTTCCGGCCTTCGGGTTACGCGGTGAATCCCGCCACCGAAGCGGAGATCAATCAAAATATGCCGGTGCTGGAAAATTACGATGTACTGACAAATTTTGAGCCGTTGACGGATCTGCCGCCGCCCGTAGCTGCGGACGAACCGCAGGATGACGCGAATCAGACGAATCAGCAGATGTAAAGGGAGCCTTGCGAATACGACTTCAATTCGCTGCATGTGTGCTCGTGCTGGGGCTGAGCGCGGCGCTTCCGATGCCCTCTGCGGCGCAGCGCGGACGCGCCGTCGCTGCACGCCAAGCCGCAAGACCCCCAAAGCCTGCGAATCCGCCAGCCAGACAACAGCGCCAAGCGCAGCGTCAGCAACAACGTCAGCAAGCGCGCCAGCAGGGCGCTGGAAATAACGCCAATGGCGCAGGCCGCGGAGCGCAAGGCAATCCGGACTGGAATCGCCCCGCTGGTGGCGCCGTACACGCCGACCGCCCGCCCTCCGCTAATACTCCGCCGCAGAGTTATAGCAACTTAACGCCGCAAGATAAGCAGCGCGTTCTGAATAACAACCGGCAGTGGCAAAACTTAAACCCCGCGCAGCGGCAGCAACTGCAAGAACGTGCCCATGTCTGGGGACAGATGACCCAGGCACAGCGCGACCATATCCGCAACGACGTGCTACCCAGATGGAAGCAGATGCCTCCCGATCGCAAGCGCGCCATTCAAAATCGCCTGGCGGTGTTGAAAAGTATGCCGGAGAGCGCGCGCAACCAGCACTTGAACGATCCAAACTTCACGCGCGGCATGAGCGATGAAGATAAATCCACATTGCGCGATCTAAGCCATCTCCACGTCGGCGGCGCGCCAGACCCGCCCAACGAGTAGCAGAAATATTTCACCAATCGAGCCGCCGGATTCCCGAGACCACGTCGCACTGCCGGTCTCGGCTCAAGAGTGGAAGTCCATGTTGCCGGCATAGCGCGGCGATCCAGACGTCATTGGTTTGACTCGCTTTTTAGTGCAAACTAAACTGGGTGCGCAATGCCGTCGCCCTCTTCTCTGATCGGACAGACTGTCTCGCATTACCTCATCCTCGAAAAGCTCGGCAGCGGCGGCATGGGAGTGGTTTACAAGGCGCAGGACCAGCGCCTGGACCGTTTCGTTGCGTTGAAATTTCTTCCGGACGATGTCGCTAGCGATCCACAAGCCCTCAGTCGTTTCCGTCGCGAAGCCAAAGCCGCTTCGGCGCTGAATCACCCCAATATTTGTACCATCCACGACGTCGGCGAAGACGGTGCCCAGGCGTTTATCGCCATGGAATATCTCGAGGGCGCCACGCTCAAGCAGGTTATCAACACTCGCCCGGTGGAGATGGAGACGCTTGTTTCGCTGGCCATCGAAATTGCCGACGCTCTGGAAGCCCCGCACGCCGAAGGCATCGTTCATCGTGACATCAAGTCCGCCAACATTTTTGTTACCAAGCGCGGTCATGCCAAGGTTCTGGATTTCGGTTTGGCCAAGCTCGCCAATTTCGCCGACGGTATCTCGACCTTGCCGACCGCCGCTACGGAAGAGTTGCTGACCAGTCCCGGCAGCGCCGTGGGCACGGTCGCTTATATGTCGCCGGAGCAGGTGCGCGGCAAGGAGTTGGACGAGCGAAGCGATCTCTTTTCCTTCGGCGTAGTGCTCTACGAGATGGCCACCGGTGCTCTGCCATTCCGCGGAAATACCTCCGGGATTGTTTTCGAGGCCATTCTCAATCGCGAGCCGATCCCGCCCGGACAGCTGAATCCTGACCTGCCTGCAAGATTGCAAGAGATTATCAATCGCGCCCTCGAGAAAGACCGCAATCTGCGCTATCAGCATGCGTCAGACCTGCGTGCGGATTTACAGCGCCTCAAGCGCGACACCAGTTCCGGGCGTGTGCCGGCATCCTCGGAATCGTCAAAAAATATCGTAACCGATTCACCTGCGCTAGAGCCGAGCCGGAACTCCGGACCAACAAAGCGGCTGGCGTACTTTATCGGGGCCGCGCTCCTCGTGGTCGGAGTTGTGGCGGCCACCCTTCTGCTTCGTTACTTTCCCGGCGGTGCCGCTCCCGCCAACAAGGAATGGCAGCAGCTCACTTTTTTTACCGACTCCGCAGTCTATCCGGCGCTCTCCCCAGACGGGCGGATGCTCGCATTTATTCGGGGAAGTGAATCCTTCTTTGGCGCCGGTCAAATTTACGTAAAGTTCCTGCCGGACGGCCAGCCGGTGCAACTTACACACGACGCGACGCTGAAAATGAGTCCGGTCTTCTCGCCGGACAGTTCTCTGATCTCCTATAGCACCGTCGGACCGTGGGAAACCTGGCAAGTGTCTGTTCTCGGTGGCGAACCCCGCCTCCTGCTGCCCAACTCTTCTTCACTGACCTGGATCGATCATGGAAAGCAATTGTTATTTTCTGAGATCAAAGAAGGCTTGCACATGGCCGTGGTGACCACCGACCAAGGCCGCGGGAACAGCCGAGACGTCTACGTGCCATCCGGACAGCGCAGCATGGCGCATCACTCCTATCTTTCCCCGGACGGGCGCTGGCTACTGGTAGTTGAGATGGACAATCGCGGCGAAATCCAGCCCTGCCGGGTGGTTCCATTCCACGGCCCTGGCAACCTCCGTGTTGTTGGTCCTCCCGAGAGTGTGTGCACTTCCGCTGCCTGGTCCTCGGACGGCAAATGGATGTACTTCACCGCCAAAACCGATGATTTTCATATCTGGCGACAACGTTTTCCCGACGGATCACCTGAGCAAGTGACATTCGGCCCGACCTCCCAGGAGGGCATTGCGATGGCCCCTGACGGAAAATCGCTCGTCACCTCCGTCGGCTCGAAGGACACCACGGTGTGGCTGCACGACAAGGATGGCGACCATCAGATTTCTTCGGAAGGGAATGCCCGAGCGCCTTCGTTTTCTTCGGATGGGAACTCTCTCTATTTTTTGATGGCCAGTGGGCCGGCACCGGGTTACGAATTGCGGGTTAAGGATCTCCTCACCGGAAAAACGGACAAACTCTTGCCCAGTTATTCCATGGCCGGCTACTCGATTTCCCGGGACGGAAAGGAGGTGGCCTTCACCATGAATGACCAGAGCGGCCGCTCCAGCTTGTGGGTCGCGCCAACCAATCGTCGCTCCTCCCCGGTGCGCATTTCGTCCACGGCAATCGAAGATTCGCCATTTTTCTTGCCCGATGGTGATCTTATTTTTCGCGCCGTCGAGGGCGGCTCCAACTTTCTCTATCGCATGAAAGTCGATGGAAGCGGCCGCCGCAAGATCACCTCCGAGCCCGTGATCGATGCCGTGGCGCTTTCGCCGGACGGCCGCTGGTTGATTGCCGCCACCGCGGCCCCCAGCGAAGAGCATTCCGCGGTGGCCAAGGCCTTCGCGATCGATGGCAGCGAGGCGGTTACGCTCTGTCTGGGCTATTGCATGATCACTTGGGACAACACCGGAAAATTCGTATTCGTTTATTTCTCGCAGTTCTCAGAGAAGAGCTACGTTCTGCCCGTGCAGCAGGATTCTGGACTTCCACTGCTCCCACGCACCGGAATCGAACGCGTCGAAGACTTCACGAACGTGAAAGGTTCCAAGACCGTCACAGTAAGAGTGGATTCGGCTGTGAGCTCCTCTGTTTACGCCTACACCGCCCAGAACACGCGCCGCAACCTCTACCGCGTCCCGCTGCCATAACTTCCGAGTCGCCTGCGTTTTGGCGTCACAGCTAATCCTGACGATGCGTTTCCTGCGACGCGACCCCACCATCAAGAGTAGCGTTGCTGCTGCCGAACGAACGCACCGCCAATTTGTCCGGTGCGTTGACAGGATGAGACGCGACGCTGCATCGTCACTTGTTAGAATTGTGCGCATCGAAGAAGGGTAAGGAAGGTCGGGCCTGTGACGACGCGCTTTCGCGCTATGCAGCATCGCAACTTTCAACTGTTTATTGGCGGGCAACTGGTGTCGTTGATAGGGACCTGGATGCAGACCACCGCGCAGCTTTGGCTGGTGTACAAACTGACGAATTCCGCGGCGCTGCTGGGGTTTTTCGGATTTGCGAATCAGATTCCAATTCTGGTGCTGGCGAGCGTCGGCGGCTATCTGGGGGACCACTACAACCGCTGGTACGGCGTTATCGCCACGCAGACGGCGTCCATGTTGCTGGCATTTGTGCTGGCGGGATTGACGCTGACGGGACTCATTCGCGAGTGGGAAATTATTCTGATTGCCTTTCTCGTGGGTGTGGTGAATGCGTTTGATGTACCCATCCGGCAATCTTTTTTCGTCGAGATGGTTGGCAAAGAAGATCTGCCGAATGCCATTGCGCTCAACTCTTCGATTTTTAATGGCGCGCGCGTGGTCGGTCCGGCAATCGCGGGATTTGCGATTGCGTGGGTCGGCGAAGGCTGGTGCTTCATGCTGAACGGCATCAGCTTTCTGGCGGTGATCGGAGCGCTGCTGGCGATGCGCGTGAGCCACGCGAAACCGCAGCCCAGCAAGGAATCGCCGCTGCGCGCGTTTATCGAAGGATTCCGCTATGCCATGTCGGATGTGCCGGTGCGTTCGGTGCTTTTGCTTTTGAGCGTGCTGAGTTTGTTCGGCTTGCAGTATTCCGTGTTTTTGCCGATTTTTGCCGACGGCATTTTGCATGGCGGCGCCAAGGGCATGGGATTTTTGATGAGCTCCGCCGGCGTGGGCGCGGTGATTGGCGCTTTATATTTCGCCGGCCGCACGAGTTATACCGGGTTAGCGAGGTGGATCGCCGCGACGTCCATGGTTTGCGCGATTGGGTTGATGATCTTTTCGCAATCGCGTTTTTTCGCGCTCTCCGCGGTGGTAATTTTCTTTGTAGGTTTCGCGGCTACGGTGCAAATGGCCGCAACAAACACGATTGTACAAAGCCGCGTGCCGGATGCGTTGCGCGGCCGCGTGATGGCCGTCTACGCCACCATGTTCATGGGCGTGCAGCCGATCGGCTCACTGATCGCGGGCGGCGTGGCCAAGCGCATTGGCGCTCCGAATACGCTGACGATTTTTGGTTTGTTTGTAATGGCCGGCAGCTTATTTTTTATTGTTCGCGTAGTGATGAAGATGCGCCAGACGCCTGCCGAATCACCCGTCCCCGCCGGCTAAAGATTTTGTGGCACAGGCAATCCTGCCTGCGCGCCATGTCCGTCACGCAACGTGCGTAGCAGTTTTTGCGGAGACCGAGCACACTGCTTTTCAGATGTGACGCTGTCAAGGATTCGGACGGTAAATCCAATTTATCGTTTCAGAAATAACCGGCGCCGGCGCTAAGTTGACGCTCGTGAGAATCGCGTCGATGGAGCCGCGTTTTGGCGAAAGGGTGCAAACCGGATCCGTCGCGGCAGCATCGCCCGCCAGCAACAGTGCCTGACAACGGCAACCGCCGAAATCCAGCTCGCGGCGGTCGCAGGATCTGCAAGGTTCCTGCATCCAATCCTGGCCGCGAAATTTCTGAAAAGCATCGGAAGAATTCCAGATTTCGCCGAGGCTGCGATTCTTTACATTTTCAAACGACATTCCGGGAATGATTCTTGCCGCGTGGCACGGCAAAGTCTCGCCGCTTGGCGTGATCAGTAAGAGTTTGCGGCCCCAGCCGCCCATGCAAGCTTTAGGATATTTAGCGTAATAATCCGGCACCACAAATTCAATGCGGATTTTGCCACGCAGGCGTTCTTGCGCTTGTTTGAGAATTTCCAGCGAGGCGTCCAGTTGCGGGCGCGTGGGCAGTAACGCGGCGCGATTGGCGAAGGCCCAGCCATAATATTGCACGTTGGCGAATTCGACGCGCGTGGCGCTGGAGGATTCGGCGATGGCCAGCATTTGTTCCAGTTGTTCGATATTGCGGCGATGAATTACGAAGTTCAGCGTGACGGCTACGCGGCGCGACTTCAGCCAGTCGAGCACGCGCAATTTTTGTGCGTGGGTTTTTGTGCCGGAGATTTCCTCGGCGAGCTCTCCCGTGGCGCTTTGAAAGCTGAGCTGGAAATGGTCCAGGCCCGCGGCCACTAGAGCGTCGAGCCGTGCTTCGTCCAGCGGCAATCCAGAGGTGATCAGGTTTACATATAGGCCGGCGGCGCGGGCGGTGCGAATTAATTCCACGATGTCGGCGCGGGCCAGGGGTTCGCCGCCGGTGAAATCGGCTTGCAGGACGCCGAGGTCAACAGCTTCTCTAAAAACTCGCGACCACTCATGCGTCGAAAGTTCGGTGGCGCGGGATTGGAGCTCTTGCGGGTTGGAACAGTACACGCAGTGCAACGGGCAACGGTGCGTTAATTCGGCGATGAGCGCTAGCGGGTTTGATTGCGTAGACATTGAGGCGCGATGTGGGTATGAGCCCCGCTCAAAATTGCGTTCTGTGACGTGGACTACACCGCGCACAGGCAGGATTGCCCGTGCTACTGAAAATCCAGTGCGCGTTGGTCGTGCAGTAATTTTAAGTAGCCTTGAATATCTTGGGCGACTTTTTCCGGGGCGGCTTTGCTGTAAATGTTTTGTAGTTCGGCGATGATTTGCTCGACGCTATGCTGGCCGTCGCAACGCTCGATGATTTCGAGGCTCGGTCCTTGCAGGCGCAACGCGCGTTCGGGCATTAGCAGGGTGCGTGGTTCTTTGCCGTTGTCGTTCAGCCGGCAGCCGGGAGCCAATCTAGGCCGGCTTTGTGGATCGAGATTTGTCGGTGTTTCGCTCATTAGAGGTCGCCCCGTTAGAGATCACTGGGCTGGAAGGCGCCCGGTGGTGGCCAGCCGGGATTTACGTAGGCGCAATAGAGGGCGTCCAGCTGGGCCCAGAGAATGTCGCACTTGGCGCGCAGGGCCGCGTAGGCAAGTTCCTGTTCATCTCGCGTGCGAGCGTGTTTCACCACCCAGGAGAGGGCGAACTCCGAGTCTTCGGGGGCTTGTGTGAGGCGACCGCTGAAATAATCGAGGCCGCTGGTGAGCCACGGGTAATGTAGCTTCAGGCGATCGACACGCAAGGAAATAAGCTGCTTGGAAAAAAGTTCGGTGAGCGAAGAGGCCACGGCTTCAAGATGCGTGCGCGTGGAGACAAAATTTATGTAGGCTTCCACCGCGAAACGCGTGGCGGGCAAGATGCCTTCACCGCGAACGGCTTGCATGCGGGGCAGGCCGGTGGCTTCCACGAGCTTGAGCCATTTTTCGATGCCGCCGGGATTGGCGCCGTCGCCATCGTGGTCGATGATGCGCTTGCGCCACGCGGCGCGGAAACCGGGATCTTCGCTGCGTGCGAGAATGGCGGCGTCCTTCATGGGGATACGACCTTGATAAAAATAGCGATTGAGGGCCCAGGCCTGCAGTTGGCCGCGCGTCAGCTTGCCTTCGTGCATCATGGAATGAAAAGGATGCTGGTGGTGGTAGCGCTCCTGGCCGATGGCGTGGAATCCGGCGATGAACTGGGGTTCGGGAAGCGCGTGTCTTTCGGTGGCGGTATTCACAGTTGCAGCTCCATGCCATCGTAGGCGATTTCAAAGCCCGCTTCCAGCACGGCGCGATGTTCCGCGCTGTCCTCGTCAAGTATGGGATTGGTGTTGTTGATGTGGATAAGAATTTTTCTGGCGCTGGAGGATTTGGGGAACTGATCGAGCAGGCCGCCGGGGCCGGAGAGCGGAAGATGGCCGATTTCGCGGGCGGTTTTATTGCTGCGGCCGGTTCGCAGCATTTCCGTGTCGCTCCAGAAGGTGCCGTCGATGAGCACGATGTCGCTGGAGCTGGCCCAGTCTTTCCAGCCGGTGTTGCGATTGGGCAAGGTGGGAGCGATAAATAGGCGCTTGCCGCAGTGATCGAAAACAAAGCCTATCACCGCTTCCTCGGGAGCAAGGATGGCGCGAAGTTTTCCGCTGACGTAATCCGGAAACTCTCCACCGAGCGAAATGGCGCGAGAAAAGAGCAGCGGCGGACCTTCGGGATTGTGATGACTGCCGGTGTCGCCCGCGGCGGCAAGCTCGAGAGAGACCCACTCGACCGGGGGAGCGGCACGGCCGAGTACGCGGAAGATAGAATTTTCTTCGGACACGATACGGCGGACGGCGGGCGTCGAGAGGACACGGAACCCTTGGAATTCGCGCAGGTGCAGCAGGCCGAGGAGGGAGTCGATGTCGGCGCTGGGAAGGTAGATCTCGCGAATCGGTGTGGAGCTGTGGCCGTCGGAAAATGGTTTTAGTTCTTTGGTGGCGAGGATTTGGGCGCGCAGATCGGGTGAAGCGTTGACGAGCGTCCAGTACGTGCGCATGGCGTACTCGGGGTTGGCGTCGATGGCGATTTGCGTCTGGGTACGGGCTTGGCCGTGGAATTGGCCGGCGCGGAAACGGCGGCAATTCGGACACGCACAGTTCCATTGGGGGAAGCCACCGCCAGCCGCGGAGCCAAGTATTTTAATGCGCATGGCAGATTTTGCGATCAGAAACACACCATTAGAAAGAGGGTGAACTGGGAGAGGATGGAAGAACACGGTACAGGCAGAGGAGCACCTGTCGCAGCGCATGGCAACGAAGGTCAGCGCGATTACAGTCAACGCAAACGGCGGCAACGACTATAGTTCGGCGTTGGCGTAGGAACTGATTTCGCAGCTGAGGTCGATTTCTTCGTGAGTTGGGGTGGTCCATTCCATGGTGGTTCTCCTTGGAGAGGGGCTTGTGCGACTCGAAGAGAATAGCATGGGCCGGGGAATATTGGGACCGGTAAAGTCGGGATTCGGGATGGGTACCCCCCAATTCCTTCCTTCCCGGCAAACGGCGAAGCTGGTGTGGTCTGGAACAACCGACTATTACTCCGCGGGAGTTATGACGATGCTCCGATAGGCGACGTGTCCTTTTTCACTGCCTTGAAGATAGATGGGACCTGGCAATTCTTCGTGACTGTCGAGCGCGCCACCGGTGATGCCGGGAATCTCCTGATTGTTGATAACGATCTGGCCGTTCTGGACGACGGTGATGGTTCGGCCGATCAAGGTGATGTCGAAGGTCTGCCATTCTCCGGGCGTACGAGGAAGTTCCGGTGATGGCGCCAAGAAACCGTAGACGCCGCCGGTGTGATGGCTGGGAGGCTCGGCCACAGAGTCGGTCTCGATCTGCACTTCGTAGCGGCCTCGCAGATAGACACCGCTGTTTGAATTAGGCCCGCAGTTGAATTCGAGGTGCAGCTTGAAGTCCTGGAACTTCGAGTCGGTGATCAACTCAGGGCCTTCGCCGGGCGTAATCAAATTGCTTTTTTCAATTTTCCAGACGGAGGAGGAGCTTGATTTGCTCGTCGTCCATCCGGATAGATCTCTTCCGTTGAACAACGGAATGGGTTTTCCCCATTTCGGGTTGCCACTTCTCTTCAGAGAGGGCGCCTTTTCTCCGATCCACGGCCAAACTGTGCTGTCTGGTCCGGTGGTGGTGCCGGAGAGACTATTGCCGCGCAAGGTTGCCTCGAAGTCCATATCGTCGTTGCGGCCTTCTTCCTCTTTAGGGGAAACGAATTTGAGATGGCCGTTCGCTATCTCGACTTTCGGCAGTGGGCGAGCGTTTCCCCAACGACCAACCATCCGTGCCTTCAGCTGACCATGCTCTTGGCTCAGTTCGAGCCAAGAGGGATATTCACGATCCGGGGCTTGCAGCGTCAAATCCCAGCGACCGAGGAAGGCCGTGACGGAATCCGATGGATTAGAGGAAGTCTTCCCGGAGTCTACGTTCCGCGAATACGCGACGGCAGCCAACAACACCACGGGGACGACAAACACGAACGCGCTTCTTTGCAGGTTCATCGGATTAGGATCCTTTCTTTTTGGCAAGACGTGAGCGCCCTGCTGGTTCGTGACTTCCATTCAACCGGTGATTGAACCTTACTCTACTCTGGTCTGCCAGGATCCAGGACTTGATGGTTTATCCGGCAATGCGAGTTACGAGGTACGGCAAACCGCGTCTGCTACAAGCATAGCCGGTCTTGTAGACATATAAGGATGCACCGTGATAAAAATAGTTTCAGGCTTCAATCGACGCACTTGTCGAGAAGGAGGTGATCCCTGAGGTATTCGAAGAATTGATTTAGATCAAAGGGCGCTTGCGACTCTTAACAAGCGCCCTTTTTTTTACCCCGCTGCATTCCCATTCCTGAAGGAATACAATGGAACAACGCTTGAGCATCGTCACACTGGGCGTCGCCGACCTAGCGCGCAGCAGAGACTTCTACGAACGACTGGGGTGGCGTCGGTCAATGCTGAAGGCGGAAGGCGTCGTTTTCTTTCAGGCGGGCGGTATGGCTTTTGCGCTATATCCCCGGCTCGATCTCGCAAAGGACGCGAATATTTCGGCTGATGGTTACGGGTTCAGCGGAATTTCACTTTCCTATAACGCCCGGAACCGAGAGGACGTGGATTTGGTTCTTGCGGAAGCCGAAGCCGCCGGAGCAAAACTCTTAAAGCCAGCGCGCGAAGCCTTCTGGGGCGGCTATTCAGATTATTTCGCTGATCTGGACGGGTTCTTGTGGGAGGTGGCTTGGAATCCGTCGTTCAAGGTCGCAGACGACGGGAGCATTCAAATTCCCGGCTAGCCTACAGTCTCGCGGGTCTCGCTTCGTGTTCGCGGTCGTTTCGACCTCATAGGTTGTTAAAATCAAGCATTGCTTCCACATTAGCCGCAGCTCTTCCGTTCAAATCCGCAACGCCTGTAGGCGCCGAAAAGTCGGCAACTGTGCCGGGCCAAGCCCAACTCCTGATAAATGCTGCGGGCTCAAACGGATCGGCGCAGGGGCACCTGTCCGGTAACGCGAGGTCACCTGGATGAATCACGGCTCAGCCCTCGACGAGCTGTTGTCCGCCGTCGATGTCGTACGTTGCTCCCGTGACCGCTGTATTCGTCATAAGGTGGACGGCGAGCCTGGCTATGTCGGCCGCGCCGCGCGTAGTACGGCTGCCGGCGGTGAGCAGGACGTGGTCGATCAGCGTCGGCAGCTCGTCGAAGAAGCGCTCGAGACGCTCGAAGCGCCGAGCTCGCGTGCGGCGTCCTCGAGGCGTTGGGGGTCGCGGCCGGTGAGAACGACATTGGCGCCCTCGGAGCGTGCTAGCCTGGCGGTTTCGAGCCCGATTCCCGAGCTGCCGCCGATCACCACGACGGTCTGCCCGACGAGTGCCGGTTCGCGGCTCACGCCGGAGTTGCTCACTTCGGCAGCTCGGTCCCGGCCTGCTCCGCCACCATGTACGCGGCGTACCAGTCGGGCCAGTTCGCATCGGCCGCACCGATGCGCTTCTCATGCTCGCCGTGGGCGGTCGAGGCGCGCCGCATTGCGCTCGCCAGATCGTTCGCCGAGGCGAAGGTCGTGGCTGCGGGGTCGATGCGACCGGCAACCCGCGTCGTGATTTCTTGGAACAGCCAACCATTGCCGTCCGGATCACGGAACGAAGCGAACGACCGGTAGCTGCGATGCTCGGCATCCGGACCGCTGACCCGGACCCGGCCAAACAGGTAGGGCTCATCGGGGCCCGCGTACACGCCGTCGTTGTGGAACACTTCGCTGATCTGGACGCCGCGGTCGAGCAGCTCTTTCCGGGCGGCCTGGATGTCGGACACGATCAGGTACAGGCCCTGGGCCGAGCCGGGCGCCGCCGGGGTGACGTTCCTGCCGAAGATGATCGAGCAGCCCGAGCCGGGCGGCGTGAACTGGATTATGCGGAAGTCTTTACCGTTGTCGAAGTCGGCGTCGAGCCGCCAGCCGAGCTTGGCGTAGAACTGCTTGGCGCGGTCGACATCCGAGACGGGGATGACGACGATCTCGAACTTCATGTCGACTGGCGCGACGCTGGTGTTGATATCGCGGACTGCGTTCGTGCTCATAGCTGCCTCCTGAGTTGTGTCATTTTCTTGTCTCCACGCAACGTGTGCGCTGTTGCTGTCGAGGGTGCACGACGGGCGAAGACGAAGTCGCGAACAACGCTGTTATACCTCGTTTATTATTCGCTGATCAAATCAGCTCACCGGAGAGGGCGCATGGGCCGGTCTTACCTGAATAAGCGATTGAGGGCGAGGTTTCCACCCCCCGTGGTGACGATCACCAGATTTATTATGATAAGCATCGTGTCGTAGCTCCAACCATTCGTCCCTGATTTGCCCCAGAAGCCCGAGTGCCAAACGAATATTTTTTTCCGGATCGCGCCGAGCATGAGCAGAATCAAACCGACGGCCGCGAGTTGCGCGAGAACGCCCGAAATTACTCCGAGTCCGCCCGCTAATTCAGCTGCGCCCAGAAAGATTGTAAAGCTCTTGCTCATCTCAATGTCTTTGCTTCGCGTTTCCGGATCTTTGAGATGTTTGTAGCCACTGGTAACGAGGACGATGCCGACCATGAGGCGCAGCAGCAGAAGCGCGACATCGGTAAAGCGGGCCAATTGCGGGAAGATCATCGGAGTAACTCCGAACCGCACCGACTGCCCGAATCGATAACAGTATAGCCATTTCAGGGGAACCGCGACTAGTTGTCAGTGCATGATTAACGCGCAAACCGGACAAGTCACCTCAAAGTCCGGTATCCTGTTTTCCGAGGAGAACATGAGCCTGCAGCCGATCATCCGCACCATATCGCAACCGCTATTCGCAATCCTTCTCGCCTTTCAAGCCCTGGCCCAACAAATCGCTCCTTCCATCCCTTCCACTGGCTTCGACGGGCTGGATCAGTACCGGGCGTCGCGGATTTCAATCTACACGGACGATTTTGGGCAACTGGCACGCTATCGGGAGGCTGACGCTGCGCTCGCGCCGCCTGCGGCGGGCGAAAGTCGAGTCGTATTTCTTGGCGACTCCATCACCGACTACTGGAAGTTACCAGACTATTTTCCTGGCAAGCCCTATATCAACCGCGGCATCGATGGGCAGACCACGCCCGAGATGCTGGTGCGTTTTCGCCAGGATGCGATTGATCTGCAGCCCAAAGTGGTAGTCGTGCTCGCGGGAACGAACGACATCGCGGGCGTCACCGGGCCCACGCTTAACGAGGACATCGAGGCCAACTACGCTTCCATGGCCGAGCTGGCGCGCGCGCACCACGTCCGGCTGGTGTTTGCGTCCGTCCTCCCCGTGCACAACTACACGCACGATGCTGAAGAGTCTTTTGCCCTGCGTCCGCGCGATAGGATCTTGGCGCTGAACAAATGGCTTAAAGACTACTGCGCCAAAAACCGCTTCGTGTATCTCGACTACTTCAGCGCCCTAGTAGACGAGCAAGGCATGCTGAAGCGCGCTCTGGCTGACGATGGGCTGCACCCGACTGATGCCGGGTATAAGATCATGGCGTCCCTAGCGGACAAGGCGATTCAAAAAGCGCTAGCGGAAAACAGAGCCCGGTAAGCTGCATGCAGCTATCTCGGGTTGGTCCCCGGAAAAGAGTCGAGCGGCGATCGCCAACGGCTAGGACACATCACCAAAAAAGAAGCACTCCCTGCACTTTCTTCGTGCTCTTGCATTCCCGCTGATCAGTCCTCATAAGTTGGCTTGTAGGAAGTGATCGCGATTGCTTCCGGTTGACGGGCAACTCGCAAGTCCACATGCCTGATTAACCTGGTGGATTTAATGGTGTGCTCCTTTCGAGTAGTTCTGGGTTTTGGGATTGTGTGGTCATCGTGTCGTCACTCCGTTCTCCGCTCTCAGTATCAAGGCGAGTAACGAGTGAAGACGAAGTCGCGATCTTTGACAGGCTCGTGGCAGGGAAAGCAAGTCTTGAGCATCGCCTCGTCGACAGGTTTGCCGTCCTTATTAAATTGAGCGAACCCCCAACCGCCCGTCGTGGCGTACTTTTTCGAGTCCTTGACCATAAACTGAAGGTACCAATCCGGGGCGGACCCAGCCACGAAGGATTGGGGACGGCCAAAGACTTTGTTGTTCTCTTCCGACGGGACGTAGTTCCAGGCTATTCGGGCAATGATGGTGCCTTCCGGGAACGGAAGCTTCCCTTCGCGATAGGACTTGATCGCAACGTCGTTGCCCAGAATGGCGCGGATATCGTTGAGGCTGCCTTCTTCGTGGGCCACGGAGACCAACCTCCAGTCGCGGTATCCGGGAGGAATTTTGAGCCCGAAGATCGGGGCGGCCTCTTCATCGGCGTGGCCAGATGCGTGGGCCATCCAGACGACCACGCCGGTCAGCGTTACAACTGCACCGAACAAGTAAGCAATCCGTCTCATAGGTGTTCTCCTTCCAATATGCTTATTTAACATTCCCTCCGGTCGATCACAACGTAATCGTTCATTGCGGCAGCTCTTCGCCAGCCTGCTCGCGCACCATGTACTCGGCATACCAATCCGGCCAGTCCGGGTCCGCTTGCCCCGTCCACGCCTCGTGCTTCCCGTGCGCTCTGATAGAACGCGCTTACCGGAAAATTGGATCGGCGTACGGACAGATGTCCGCTATGCGATTGTACGTCCACACAGAATGGCAATTTGCCCAGCGTCCTGTCGGGCCCGCTGTCCTAGAACGCGTGACACATAGATATGGTCATCCTTTGAGCCCCGTGCAGCGGGCGAGCTAGCAGTGAAAACTGGACGGCTACATTGCGTAATTAGGTGCTCAGTGCTAGATTACCCGCCGGCCTCGAAATCAAAATCGAAATCCCACTCAGAGTGACGGAGAGACTATGAAGCTTATGAAGCTCGCAGCAACTTTGTGCGCCTTGGGGTTGTTTGCCGCCGGCGCAATTGCTCAGGATAAACCAGGCACTATCGCAAGCCTTGAATTCCAGACACCGAAAAACGGAATGGTGAAACAGTATGAAGACGGACGAAAAGCGAAAGTCGAATGGCACAAGCAGCAAAAAGATAAAGACGCGCTTTTTGTTTCCGAAGTCCTCACCGGAGAAAACACCGGCAGCTATATAGTCGGCCGGTTTGGCATGCATTGGGCGGATATGGACAAGCCGTCCGTGACCGATGCCGCTGACCTGGAGCAATACCGAAAAGTGATCGGACCTTACGTTGAAAAATTGACCACTGCCTATTACGAATTCCTGCCGAAGTGGAGCAATCCATCTTCGGACATGAGCGCAAAATACATCGAAGTCGTTTCCTTCCACATCAAGTACGGTAGGGGCGACGATTTCCGCAGCGCCGTCGCGAAAGTCGTCGAAGCGAATCAAAAGCTCAAGGTGCCATATCATTATTCATGGTATCGCCTTACGAACGGTGGCCCCGGCGGCACCTACGTGCTCACTACCGATCACGCCAACTGGGCCTCCTTCGAGGATGATCCCGCTGTCAAGCCCCTGCGCGACAGACTGCGCGAAGCGTTCGGCGAGCAGGAAGCCATGTCTGTGATTGAGCGTCTCAACAGCGCTGTCGAGAGCACCTACAGCGATCTCATCCAGCCTCGTCCTGATTTGAGCTACCTACCGGCCAAGTAGCGCGACATCAACAAGTGTCGGCTCTTGTTTGCCGAATCAATCTCTTTGTGCCTCGCGGGCGCGGCGGATTCTTATCCGTTGCGCTCGCGAAATTTGCGTTCTCGTTTGAACTATAGAGGGTAACTCCTGATTCACGCCGTTACCGGAAACGTGGGGTTCTAGTACGCCAGATGAATTCCGGCGCGTTGCAACCGCGCAACGAACAGTAATGAAGGAATCGGTCGACTTGGGCATTCGGTTGACCAAATCCAGCCCTCAAGTCTCGAATTTCAATCGCAATTTCTTTGAGCTGACCTGCTTCTTCCCTCTGAAAATACCTTGCGACGCTGGGCGCGCGTCATTCTGCCCGAATAGGCATTGACCTTCGTCGAATTCACAAGCACTAGATGGTTGCGGTCCGTCCGCCAAAGCAACTGGGAAAACCGCTCGGAGCCTTACTCCGCGTTCTTCCACTTCATCTGATAAATCTGGGTCACGCTGGTGTCGCTCGTCGCTGCGATATTGCCCTCTGGCGTGATGGATACGAAATCCTGCACTCCTTGCAGGACTGCGTTCAACCCCGTGAACTTCGTGAATAACTCCCACTTCCTGTCTGGCACCGTCAGCCGGTAGATTCCGGTTTGCTCACTGGTTGCCGCTTCCGACGGGCCGCGCATCAAATAAAGCGACTTCGAATCCGGCGCCCACACAAAAAATCCCCAGTCATGTTCAAAGACCTTCAACTGTTTCCATTGCTTTGTCTTCACGGAATAAATCGCCAGGCTCTTCGGTGGATTCTGAATTCCTGCCAGGTACTGCCCGTCGGGCGACCACAATGGCGCATAGTAGCCATCCGATCCCGGCATGGTCGACACCTTTCTTGTCTCCAGATCCAGAATA